>Ga0116229_10004218_pt1 | contig 23586 bp, 18 predicted proteins | sample S1TSphgellanicum_3_FD_87313 | JGI IMG/M metagenome (GOLD analysis project Ga0116229, IMG submission 87313) | Host-associated microbial communities from peat moss isolated from Minnesota, USA - S1T2_Fc - Sphagnum magellanicum MG | ecosystem: Host-associated > Plants > Peat moss > Unclassified...
ATCTGGTGGTAAGCGTCGGACATTGTTCTGCCTGCTACTCACTCCGCAACGCCCTGGGCGGCGAGCAGCAGGGCGAGGCGCGGTATGCCGGCGGGCTGGCGGATGGCTGGGAGGCGCCGGCGCTGGGCACGCACTCGTTCGCGCCCGTACCCTGGAGCGAGGCAGACCTCTACACATACCTGCGCGGCGGCGCCTCCGACCAGCATGGTCCGGCTGGCGGCCCCATGGCGCCGGTGATCGAAGGGCTGCGCGCACTCGGCGATGCCGACATCCGCGCCATGGCGACCTATCTCGCGAGCCTGGCGCCTCCGGCGAATCCGGCTTCCGGCGCGCAGGCGGCCGAAGCGATAGCCCGTGCCGGTGACGCGGCACTTGATCCGGCGGCAGGCCCGGCGGCGCGGCTGTTTCAGGGCGCCTGCGCCGTATGCCATGCTGGCACGGCGCCCGACATGTTCGGCGCGCGCCTGAATCTGGCGCTCAACAGCAACGTTCACTCGCCGCGTCCGGACAACTTGATCCGGGTGATCCTCGACGGCATGGCGGACCCAGCCAATCCGGCGCGCGGCGCGATGCCCGGTTTCCGCAACACTTTGGATGATCGCCAGCTTGCTGATTTGGTCAGCTACATCCGCCGCACCCAGGCGCCCGGCAAGCCGGCCTGGGAGCAGCTTGATGCCACGATTGCCCGCATCCGAAATGACTAAAGGCAAGCACCGCTTTTTTGAAAAAAACAGACTCTTCCTTAGCTAGCCTTAGTTTTCACGGAGAGGCTCAACCAATGGTCGCACCCGTCTTTCCTGCCCAGGCCCGCGCGGCGGAGACGGTGCTTTACCGCAAGATCGCCCTTCGGCTGGTGCCGCTGCTGTGCGCCTGCCTGATGATGTCGTCGCTGGACCGCGCCAATATCAGCTTCGCAAAGCTGCAGATGCTGGACGAGCTGAAATTCAGCGAGGCAACCTACGGCCTGGGCGCAGGCATCTTCTTCCTTGGATACATCCCGTTCGAAGTGCCGAGCAACGCTATCCTGCAACGGGTGGGCGCGCCTGTTTGGATCAGCCGGATCATGATTAGCTGGGGCATTATGTCGGGCCTGATGATGTGCGTGACCACGCCGGTCCAGTTCTATGGGCTGCGGTTCCTGCTGGGTGTTTGCGAAGCCGGCGGCCTGCCGGGCATCCTGTTTTATCTCACCGCCTGGTTCCCATCGCACCGTCGCGGCCGGATCACCGGATATCTGATGCTGGGCGGTCCGCTGGCGGCCCTGCTTAGCGGACCACTCTCCGGCGGGATCATGAAAGTGCTCGACCATGTCGGCGGCCTGGGAGGCTGGCGCTGGCTGTTCCTGCTCGAAGCCTTGCCTAGCATCCTGCTCGGCATCATGTGCCTGATCCTGCTGCCTCGATCGCCGGCGGCGGCGCGTTTTCTCTCGGCCGAGGATCGGCAACGCCTGGCCGCCGACCTGGCGGCCGACGCGCTTCCAGCCGGGGGGGCGAAGCACGGTTTCCGCAACGGACTTTTCAACCCGCGTGTCTGGGCGATGGGCGGAATCGATTTCTCGATCCTGCTGACGGCCTACGCAATCAGCTTCTGGTTGCCCAGCTTCATCCGCTCGGCCGGCATCCACGACGTTTTTGTCATTGGTCTGCTGACCATGATCCCCAATGCCGCCGGCGTTGTGGGGCTGCTGCTGCTGACGGCCAGTTCAGATCGTCGGCGCGAACGGCGCTGGCACATCGTGGTGCCGTTTCTGATAGCGGCGGGAGCGCTGGCCAGCAGCACTTTTTATATGGGCAATGTTACCATGATCATCGTCACCTTCACGGTTGCCACCATGATGGTCACCGGCACCATGGGTGTTTTCTTTACCTTGCCGGCTGCGTTCCTCAACGGGCCAGCCGCTGCCGCGGCCTTTGCCCTTTCGTGCTCACTCGCCAATGTCGCTGGCCTGGTCAGCAACTCCCTGATCGGCTACGTCGTCGCGCTCACCGGCAGCGGACGCAGCGCGCTGATGGTCTTCGCCTGCTCGCTGATCGTCAGTAGCGGCCTCGTGCTGTCACTGCCGCGCAAGCTGGTCAATCGGTGAAGCCGGAGAGTTTTTCCAGCCAGGCGAGGTGGCGGGCGATCGAGGTACCGAAGACCTGCTTGGCGCCGCTTGGAAGGTTGCGGTTCCAGAAGGCGCCGTAGATAGCGTCGAAATCCCACGGCGATACCACGGCCTCGATCTCGCGGATGGCGGCGGCACCGAGCGGGATGAAGTTCGGATAGCTGCGCATGAAGCCGAGATGGCGCCGGTCGGCCACCACCTGCAGCAGGTCGCCTGCCAGGATGGCGCCCTTGCCCTGAGCGCCTTCCGCCCAATGCAGAAGCTGGCCGCCTGAAAAATGGCCACCGCAGCGGATGAGGGTGAGGCCCGGCCCGATGGACTGCGTATCGCCTTCCCAGAATCTTATCGCCGGTCCCGTATTCATCACCCAGGCGCGATCCGCGGCGTGGAGATGGATGGGCACGTTGCCGAAGGCGCGGCTCCATTCCAGCATCGTTGTGTAGTAATGCGGATGCGAAATGGCAATCGCCGCGAGGCCGCCCAGCGCCTGGATGATCTTCACCGCGGCCGGCTCGACCAGCGCGATACAGTCCCACAGGATATTGCCGGCCGGCGTGGGCACCAGCAACGCCCGCTGGTTGATGGCGAAACCTGGGGAATCGCCAATGCCGATCAAACCGGCCTCGTCGCGAAAGGCGGTGAGGTGGGTGCGGCCGAGGGCAGCGAGCGTCGTCCAGCCCTGGCCGGTTTCCGGGATAAACTGCCGCTCATCCTCGCAGATGGGACAGCAAGGTGGTACTGCGTCGCTCGGCGCAAACTGCGTGCCGCAGGCGGTGCAGATGAAACTTTCCACTACGGCGGCCCTCAATTAAAGCAGGAAGAGTCGGAAGAGTCTTCTTTTATGAAGAAAAGAAGCAAAAGACGTCTATGTCCTGCGCTGCGGCGCGTTGGCAGCTGTGCCTGGATGTTGCCGAATGCTGCAAGAATAAAAGTCTTTTTGGTTTTTTCCTCAAAAAATTGCTCTCTTATCCCAGTCGTCATTGAGATTGACCCTCCGCCAGGTTCGTCATCGCAAGCCGCCTCTTGGCGGCGTGGCGATGCAGTCACACGGCCGGCGTTGCCGTGTGGCTCTGTTGGTGTGGACGGCTCCGAACGGCATCAAGCGTGCCAGGATTAGGTCGTTATACTTCATCAGAGAAGCCGTCCGTGACCGAGGTTAGCCGCATTGGGATGGATACGTCTAAACGAATCTTCCAGCTGCATGGTGTCGACCGAGCCGAGCATTGGTGGGATCGATCGATCCGAGATGAGAGACACTCCGTGCGATCCAGTGGCACGCTGATGCCGCTACTCTGTTTGGAACTCACGTCGCGGAAACCATCTTGGCCAGCGGTCAGCCGACCGCGCGAACAGGCCGGACACATGGAAGCAAGCGATTCGATCCAAAAAACTGCCCCCAAACCTTGCAAGCCACGGGCCGTCCACATATGGATCGCCACACCGCAAAGAGGCGGCTCGTGATGAAGGCGACAACAAGGAATCAATCTCTCCGCAGGTTGGTATTACTATTTTCAGAAATTCACCCGCAGATTGAGGCCAAAAGTCGGCGGCTGCGGCGAGTAGGCCGATACCAACTCGTTGATCGAGACATGCTGAATGATCTTTGTGTTGTCGAGCATGTTCTTTACGTATGCCGACAGCACATAGCGGCCCATCTCGACGCCTAGGCTGGCATTAAGCAAGGCATAAACGGGGCGCGAATAGTCCACGTTGGTCGGATCGAAGGAGCCATGGGTGCGGCCGATCCAGTCATAGTCGGCGTGGATGAATCCATCGGTCCGGTCATTTATCGCAAAGGCATAATCCTCCGTGAAGGTGGCCGTCCATTCCGGCGTGTTCAGCAAACTCTCGCCCACAGTCGCACCCACACCCGGCGTCACCTGGGTCAGCACAGCATGGGTGGCACCCGCTTCGATGCCGAGCGTCAGGCCCGTCACCGGCTTGGCCTTGATTTCAAGTTCGCCGCCATAGCTCTCCGCCGTGCCGAAATTGGCGGTATAGATCGCGCCGCAGCCAAGGAAAAAACTCTGCTGCACTTGGCTCCAATCGACATAGTAGCCGGAGGCATTGACGCTCAGACGGTTGTCGAACCAGGTTGTCTTCGTACCCGCCTCGTAACTCCAAAGATGGTCCGGATTGTAGGTCAGGCTGGGTTTTGAGAGGCCGAGTGTGGCGAGTTCGGGCGTACACAGGCTGGTGGGCGTATCCTGGATCGGCAAAACGAAGCCACCCAGCCGATAACCCTCCGCGACATTGGCATACAGTGTCACCTCGTGGTTGAGATCGTATTTCAGCGCGAATTTCGGTGTTGCCGCGTGATACGACGCGCTGGCGTTTACCTCCGGCGGCAGGCCCTGATTGAAATAGGCGCCCTCGTAATAATGGAAGCTCGTGTCCGCCAGCTGGTAGCGGAGCCCGACCGTCGCTTGAAGATTAGGCAGGATAGTGTAGCTGGCCTCACCGAATGCCGCATATTGCTGCTCCTCTTCCCGGCCGCCTTGCAGGCCCACGGCGCCACCGGTCATTGGATCGTCGAAGCCGGTATCCTGCGGCGGGACGCCATAGAGTTTCACGAATTCTGCAGCGACGCCTGGGATGATCTCGTCGTCGCTCAGCCGGTATATCTTGTCCGATATGAACAGGCCGGCGACCCAGCTGATCGGCCAATCGCCCTCGCCATAGGGTTTTGAGGCGAGCCGGAGCTCTTCGCTGATATTGGCCGTCGTCTGAGACGTGTAGCCAGGCGAGGGCAACGATTCAAAGGCCACGCCACAGCCGCATTTCGCCGTATCGGGATAGGTGAAATCCGCGAGGTACTCGAAAAAGTCGCTGTTATAATAAGTGCTATCCAGAACGCGTGAAACATTCCGCCAGAAATAGCTGCTAACCGAGGTCACATCCGCCCAGCCAAGATTGTCGCTGACGGTCAGCGTCGGCGCGAACAGGCTGTCCTTGTTGCGCTGGGGCACCAGACTGTCCTGGTTGTAGTTGCCCAGATCCGGATAATACAGCGACGTGTCGTTCGAGCGAAGCCGCTGCACGAACATGGACGTCTCTATCGTCAGATCCTCATTGGGCTTGTAAAGAAGCGCGGCCCGCGACGCGAGTGTCGTAGTCAGGTTGGTGCCGGATTTGCGAAGCGCGCCGGCCGAACTCGTGTTCAACCCGGAAAGCGCGCTGGCCTCGGTCGGCGGGATGAACGCATAATTGTTGATCCAGCCGCTCTGCTCGGCGTAGTCGAGGCCGATGCGCAAGGCGAGCTTGCCGGGGATCAGTACAAAGTTGGCAACCCCGGCCTCCTCATAGTTCACCCCGCCATGCACGGTCCCGCCCAGATCGCTGTCGACGAAGCCGGAATTGTGGTCCAGATCGGGCTGCTTCTCGATATAGCGGATGGTCCCGCCCATCGAGCCGGCACCGTAGAGCGTACCTTGTGGCCCGCGCAGCACTTCGACCCGATCGATGTCGAACAGCCGTGGTTCGGTCGCCCCGGCGTAGGAGGAGTTGAACGGCAACTGAGTCTGTATCGGCGCATCGTCGAGATAGATGCCCACCGTGGCATTGCCGCCCTGCGAACTGATGCCGCGGATCGTTATGGTGTCGCGACCCTCACCGGCACCGGCCGCAAACGAAACGCCAGGCATCTGCCGGGTGATGTCCTCCACGTCCACCACATGGTTTCTGGCGATCTGGCCGCTGCCGAGGGCCGTGATGCTGTAAGGAATTTCCTTGATCGACTCGCGGCGCTTCTGCGCCGTCACGACCACGTTTTCGATTTGATTCGACTTCGCCGCTGCGCTGTTTTGCGCCACCACCATGTTCCCGGCGGGGGCCGCAACACCGTCCGGCGCGGTCTGCGCGTATGCAGCCTCCGCCGCCAGCCCGCCCAGGAATATGCTTGAAACCAGAAGACGACCGACAGGGTTCATGTGTATACCTCTAGAAGGCGAGCAGGTTGTCCTTGAAATGCTCGAACTCGTATTTCTCGCGGACCAGGCCACGCTTTCTGAGCGCAGGCACCAGCCCATCAGCGATCGTTGCAATCCCACGCCGGTCGACATCTCCGGACAGCAGGAATCCGTCGCCGCCGACATAGTCCATGGCCTCGCCCATCTGCTGGGCGACGGTATCGGGGCTGCCGACGAGCTCGATCGAGGCAAGGATATCCTGCCCCAAGGCGAGTTCACGAAGGGTCTTTTTCGCTGCGCCATCTTTTGCGTAGCGGGCCATCGAGCTCTGATGGCCGTTCACCTTGCCGGTCAGGTCCGGCATCGGCTGGTCGAGATCGAATTTGGAAAAATCGATTCCGCTGAAATACGACATCACAGACAGCGCGAAATCGAGCGACGTCGCGGAGCGGCGCCGCGCCTTGTCGGCCTCGAACAGCGCGCGCGCGGCGGCGTCGGTTTCCGCGATAAAGGGATTGACCGCGTAAACCACCTTGCAATCCGAAGGTTTGCGCCCCGCTGCGACCATCTGTGCCGAAATATCGTCGCGATACTGCTTCATTGCCTCGATGCCGAGCGGCACGCAGATAATGGTATCGGCATTGCGCGCGGCAAAGGCCCGGCCGGCGCCCGATCCGCCCGCCTGGCAGATCACTGGGCGCCCCTGCGGACCTGGCGGCGTATTCAGTGGGCCACGGCACTTGAAGAAGCGCCCTTCGAAATCGATTGTATGGACCTTGGTGTGATCAGCAAAAATACCGCGCTCCGGATCAGCGACTAAAGCGCCCGGCTCCCATGACGCGAGCAGCTTGCCTACCACCTGCATCCATTCGTCGGCCTTCTGGTAGCGCAGGTCGTGCTCCATGTGGCTGTCCTGGCCAAAATTATTGGCGGCACGGTGGCTGCTGGATGTCACGAGATTGGCGCCGGCACGGCCCTCCGTCAGATGGTCGAGTGTTGCCAGCATGCGGGCCGCCATGAAGGGCGGGTAGAACGAGGTCGACATCGTCGGGATGAGGCCGATGTGCTTTGTCGCGTAACCGATGATGCCCACCAGCGCGGTCGGATCGTTGCGGGGCACTTCCAGCGGCAGGCGCAGATACGTCTCCATCGAGCCCTGATAGTGATCGGGCACCATCAAGCCATCTTCGAACATGATATAATCGAATCCCGCCCGTTCGAGCGAACGCGCACGATCGATGTAGATATCGGGGCGCATCCAATCCTTGGCGCCATTCCCCGACCACGTACCCAGCCACGACTGGATACCGAACCCCGCGCCAACGAACCATGCCAAGTGAAACATACTCTACTCTCCATGTTATGGAGCAGTCCGCTCGGATCGATACAGTGTCAGTGTTTCTCAAAGATCGGCCGAATGCGCGCACGCTTGGCGTCGATGTATTTTGGCCTGCTGCCGGTGGACGTGCCGGCCGCGTGCAAAACTAGACGAAAAGAGGCGAACACCTACTAACAGCGCTGGGCCAGATCCCCCTCGAAAGTTTCCGGAGAGGATGAGCTTGCTACAAAAATGTCCTTTCAAACCATGCTATAATTTACGCTAGGCAATCGTCGTGCCAGACGAAAGATGCACACGCCAGGTCAGGTCTGGCAGGTCAGATACTAAGCCTACGTGATTTATTGGCTTGCTCGCCAGCCACATCGCGGGTCTTGCCGCCTGCGCCCATGTCATGCGATGCCTCTCGCAGTGTCATGTGATGCCTCTTTGTGCAGAAGGTCGGATGCAATGCCGGGCGGCCGTTCTTCTGGCGACGTGACCATCACTGTAGCAGCCATTAGGAACGTTACGTTTTCGGCGGCCTTACTGCCTACGGCTGCACCACGGTGGACAGGGCCGGTAAAGGACGCTGCGCGCCGCTTTGCGGTGGCCTTCGGCCATCCTTGACCATCCCTGCCCGCCTTGGCGTCAGGCAAGCAGGTCGGGACGCAGGAACAGGCTTCAGTCAAACCAAGGAACGGGGTTTGGAGAGGAGCGGTCAGCTTTGCGCTGGCTTGGCCTCCCAAGGCGTGCCGCGCTGAACCATCGTGTTGGCAAAAATCAGCAGCTTGCGCGCGCACGCCACCAGCGCGCTGATCGGCTTCTTGCCGCGGGCAAACCATGCGTTCGTATAGCGCCATGCATGCGGGATTCCACTGCGTGGCCGCGGGCAAGGCTGCCGCAAAGGCTGCAGCACGACCACGCAAAACCCTGCTGTTTGCAGAGCGCGCACAACACCGCGCTCGTAGCCGCCGGTCGCCTGGATGCCGATGCGGCCGACCTTGTGCTTGGCGAAGACGCTCGCCAATTTTTTCCAGCCTGTCCTGTCGTTGGGCAGGTTCAATGTGACCGCGACACCAGCTATGGCGGCATCGAGCTTATCCTTAGCGGTATCGATTCCTGCTGTGAGCGTGGTAGACTTTGCCATCTTCCTCGACCCTTCCTTGTCGAGCGAACCTAAAGTTCCGGCAGCCATACGGGTCCCGTGAAGACGGCTGGCACGATCAAGCTACGGTAGAGCCCGAAACGGCTTAGGGCCCGTTCGACATTACCGAATCGGGTTACGGGGTCGAACGGGCCCTCACGCCTTTGTTTGAGGCGGCATCTTTGTCGGCGTGCCGACGCACTTATTTGCCGACGATGCCTTAGGGTGGGCACGATCCGACGCCAGCCGCCCGGCCCTGGGTCGCCACCCAGGGCCAGGCACCCCTCTCATGGCAATGGCAATATAGTGCAGCCTGCTATTACAAGGGTGGGCTTCAGCCCGCCACGTGCGTCAATGAACGAAATCCCAGAGCCGGCACCGGCCAAAAAACAAAAGTCTATTGCTTTACGCGAGGCGGGCTCTGCCTCTCGTGAGAACAAAAGACCCTTCCGTGCTTTCTTCAACCTGGCGTCAAAGTCCCGCCCGCGCTCTTTCGATCTCATGATAGCGCGCGCCTGCCACAGCATCCGGCGCAAACAGTGCCTCCAGCTCCGCCACATCCTCCGGCATCAACGTGATTGCGGCCGCCGCAGCATTTTCGGCCACGTATTTTGCCCGCCTGGTCCCCGGTATCGGAATGATCGATAGCGCCGCGTCGCTTTTTGCCAGCAGCCAGGCCAGCGCAAGCTGCGCCGGAGTCACGCCTTTAAGCTGCGCGATCCCTGCCATTTTACGCACTAAACGCCGGTTATGGGCGGCTGCTTCGCCGTGGAAACGCGGCAACTTGAAACGCATGTCGGTGGGTGCGAATTCCTCCGTGTCGAGCGTGCCGGTGAGGAACGCACGGCCGAGCGGGCTGAACGGCACGAAGCTTACGCCCAGTTCGCGGCAGGTGCCGATCACGCTCTGCTCGGGTTCCCGCATCCACAGCGAATATTCGCTTTCGAGTGCGGTGATCGGGTGCACGGCGCAGGCCGCGCGCAAGGTGTCCGCGGAAACCTCTGAAAGGCCAAGCCAGCGCACCTTGCCGGCCTCGACAAGCCGCGACATCGCACCGACCGAGTCCTCGATCGGCACATTCGGGTCGCGCCGGTGCATGTAGTAAAGGTCGATCGTATCGATGCCGAGCCGCTGCAGCGATGCGTCACAGGCGCGCGCGATGTGGCCTGGAGAATTATCCACTCCGGGGATCCCGTCGGCGCCCGCAGGCAGGCTGCCATATTTCGTGCACAGAATGATCCGATCGCGCGCACCCATGCGGATAAACCGGCCGATCAGTTCCTCGTTGTGGCCGAGACCATACAGGTCGGCGGTATCGAAGAAGGTCATGCCTGCGTCGAGGGCGGCTTGCATCGTCTCCAATGCCTGGGCGACACTGGCCTCGTCGCGGGACTGCGACAGCCCGGCACAGCCAAAGCCGATCGCGGGGGCGGTCGCGCCGGTGCGGCCGAGCGGAACCTGCCTCATGCTTGGGCGCACCCGCCATCTGCAATTGCCGGGCGCGGGCGCCGCCGCCCATCAAACGGCGCAGTATGATCCATCATCCCCATCCTTCGATCTGCCCGCCATCAAAAAGGCCACGCGTGCAGGGCATACTGCATTGGCGATGTCTTGCCGGGAAAGTCCGGTTTCGCTCGACCTGCCCCTGATCCCGCCAAAAACACATTCGTAATATGGCGCCCGGCCATCTCAGGCGGCGCCCGCCTGACCGGCTTCGCCGGCCGATCCCCGCGGCTGGTCAGAAACAGCGTAAACGTTATATATTCTTAGATCAGCCCTCGGTAGGAGCTAGGTTACTGAGCAATTTTAGCTCGGCACTTATATTGCATACATACTACTGGTGATAGGCTATGTCCGGCAGAATGCGGGGGCTGACGATGGCAGAACGGCATCAGGAGGGCGGACGGCGGAAAGCGGCTGACGGCGAGCGGCTGGTAAAATCCGCTTACCGCGTGATGCAGGTGTTCGAATTCTTCAGCGAGCGCCGAACCCCTGCAAATGCCACCGAAATCGCCAGATGCCTCAGCTTTCCGCAATCGAGCACCTCGATGCTGCTCAAGAGCCTTACGTCTCTGGGCTACCTCGATTACTCTCATGAGTCCCGCCGGTTTGCACCCACCATCCGGCTGTCGCTGCTGGGCGGCTGGGTGCCCGACCGCCTCAAGGTCGCCGACCGGCTCCTCGCCCTACTGCGCCGGCTTCACGACGTCGCCGGCGAAACCGTGGTACTGGGCGCCCAGCACCGCCATTTCGTGCGCGCCATCTTCGTGCTTCCGGGCGAGGGCGCGGAGGCGCCCGCGGTGCCGACGGGCACCCTATGGCCGATCTGCACCAATGCGATGGGGCATGCGTTGCTCAGCCTGAAAGAGGAGGCGGAGATTCGCGGCATCGTCCGTCGCGCCAATGCGGAGGAGGCGGATCCCGCCCGGCGCGTCACGCATGGTGCGCTTCTCGACCGGCTCGAGCGCTATCGCGCGCAAGGTTTCGCATCCAGCGAGCAGCAATGGCGGGGTCACGATACTTCCATGATCGCGACGCTGCTGCCGCCGCAGGAGGATGGGCTACAAATAAGCGTGGGCGTGGCAGCACCTTCCGCCCGGGGGCGGGCCGACGAGCTCGGCATGGCGCGGTACATGCGCGACCTGGTGAGGCGGCTTGACCCCCAAGCGGCGACGATCGGCAAGCTTGGTTTACCGCCAGGAAGAAGGGCGTTCTTTCCTGAAGAAAAGAATCAAAAGGCTTTTGCTTCCGGTGCCCACGGATAGACGTCCGGTACCCGCGGATAGATCCGTGTGTGCCATGGGATGGGTAAACGCACCGTGACCCATCCGTTTTATCAAAGCACCGACGCACGCACGTCCGATGCTGTGCCTACAAAACGGCGCATCGCCCCAACCAAATAAGGCGCAATCACGATGATCGAAAAGAAGCGTATGGTCTGCACCGCCATCACCACCGACGTATTCGCCTTGCTTCCGAGCGCAATGATCGCGATGGAATCGATCCCGCCCGGGCTGGTGGCGAGATAGCCGGTCAGATCGTCCGTGCCGAGCGAACGGGCCAGCACCCATCCAGCGACACCGCAGATCGCCACCAGCACGAAGGTGGCAACCACCATCGCCGGCAGGGTGCGGGCGGTCGACCGCAGCAATGCCCGATCGAACTGCAAGCCCACAAACCAGCCGATGGCGCCATAGGCAATCAACAGCAGCCACGGCGGCAGCGCCAAATCGACGAACCCGTGCAGCCGCAGCACAACACCGATCAGTCCGGTCACCAGCAACGCGCCGGCCGGTATCCGAAAAAAGCGCCCAAGCGCCGCGCCGGCGCTGCCGATCAGCAGCGTTTCAATCACCGCGATGAACGGCGTGGCCACGGCCGCACCAGCATGCACCGCTACCATACCGGCATGCATCGTGTCTGTTGCAAGCAGCCTCGCGACCAGCGAGGCCGTACTGATCACGATGATAAGGCGAAAATACTGCATCAGCGCCACCTGCCGCGGGTCGCCGCCATATTCGGCCGCGAGCGCCACCATCACACCGGCCGCGCCCGGCATGGACCCCCAAGACGCGGTCGGGCCATCCAGCGACGTAAAGCGCGCCAATCCCAAGGCGACAAAACAGCCGGCCAAGGCGGTGATGCCAACAACGAACAGGATCGTCGGCCAATGCGCCACGACAAACAGAAGGATCGGCGCATCCAGCGACCGCGCAACCACGCAACCGATGATCGCCTGCGAGCCAACGGTGACTTCGCGATGCACCCGCAGGCTCGAGCCGCCGAAGGAGAACAGGATGGCCGCCAGCATCGGCCCAACAAAGAAGGCCGAGGACACGTGCAGCCCGATTCCAACCAGCGTCAGCGGCGCGGTCAACGCCAGCAGGGCCGGCCATTGCCAATAACCAGCCCGGGACAGCTGCAGGCGACGGCTCATCGGGGAAAGCCCCGAGGGCCGATCATGACACGGCGGCAACGGGCTGCCCGGCCACCGCTTCGATCACCGGCACAAGTGGCACGCTCAGTGGATCATATGTAAACACCCAGCTCGCATCGGTTGCGTATTTCATCCAGGTATTCGCGTGCGATTCCCGTTGCACGCGCGACGTCCGCTCGATTCGGTTGGCGCGATAGAGGTTGAAGGCCGAAGCGAAATCATCGCCGGACAGATCGATGCAACGCGCCAGGATGGCTGCGTCCTCGATCGCCATGCCGGCGCCTTGGCCCATATGCGGCTTCATCGGATGGCAGGCATCGCCCAGCATGACAATCGTCTCGCGGCTCCACAGCGGCAGCGGATCGCGCTCCAGCAGCGGCCATTTACTGGCCCAGGGGCTAGCATCGATCACACGCTGCACCTCTGGATGGAACCCTTCATAGCATCTCTTGATCTCCGCCATCTCGGTAGGGACCGAAGATACGCCGCCGGGCCAGTTCGACTCCGGCGAACCGGTGACGAAGTAAATTTCGTCGCGCCTGGCCGTAAGGTAATAGACGATGAAATGCCGGTCCTCCGCCGCCGGGTGCCGTTCGTCGGACCACCATTTCGTCTGGTCGGCGCTGATCCGGAAATCGCCCAGCAGGGCAGTGGGGAAGATCGAGCGATAGGCGACGAAGCCTGTATAGGTCGGCGCCTGCGGCCCCAGCAGAATCTCGCGCACCTTGGAATTGACTCCGTCTGCGCCGATCACGATGTCGGCCTCCGTCTCCGTCCCGTCATCGAAGATCATCTGCGTGCCGGCGCGCCGTGTGCCGATATCCACCAGCCGCTTGCCGAAATGCAGCGTCCCCGGAGTGAGTCCCGCCGAAAGGATCGACAGCATATCCCCGCGATGCATGAACAGGGTCGGCAGGCCGAAACTCTCGATCGAGGCGGCTTCGCTACGTTCGTACAGGATGCGGCCCGTGTCCCATTCCCGGCTGAGGCTGCGCTCCGGCACAATGCCGGTCGCCATCATCTGCGGCAGCATTCCAATATGCCGCATTACCCTGAGCACGTTCGGGCCGAGCGCGATGCCCGCGCCGATCCGGGCAAGCTGAGGCGCCTGTTCAAACACACGCACGTGGTGGCCCGCCTTCTGCAGCAACAACGCCGCCGTCACGCCACCCAGGCCACCCCCGACAACCGCGATCCGCGGTCTCTCCATTATCCTGACCTTTCCTATCTATGCTGAGGAATTATTCCGATCTGGGCGGCGTCACCCCTAGCATTTCATGACCCACCGTGTCACTATTTCATATGTACACGTTGGAAGTATGGGAGCCTAAAGAGGCGCAGGCGTCGCCGCTCCGCAGGGCGACCAGCCGATGCGTGGGGGATAGACAAAAGGCGCCGTTTCGGGATGCAATCTAGGCTGCCCGGGCGCGGCCGGAGAGGAGATAAGGTGCATGGACGGTTTTGAATTCGACAATCACCGCTGGGCGCGCCTGTATCCGGAACTCGGGACCGGACCGGTACCGATCCACTCCTATATCTCGCCAGAACATTACGCGATCGAGATCGAGCGGGTGTTCCGCAAGGCCTGGCTCATGGTTGGCCGGGTCGATGAAATCCCCAATCCGGGCGACTACAAGGTCAAGCGCCTGGACGTGGTGAAATCATCGATCATCCTGATGCGAGCCAAGGATGGGTCCGTCAACGCCTTCCACAATGTATGTTCGCACCGCGCGAACAAGATGATCAGCGAGACGGGCAACGAGACGTTCGGCACGGCGCGTGCGGCTCTGCTGGCCTGCGACTTCCACGGCTGGGTCTACGACGCGCGTGGCAATCTGACCGGCGTGCCGCAGGAAGCACGCTTCTATGCCTGCTTTTCCAAGGAAAAAGCCGGCCTTACGAAGGTGCATTTCGAGGTCTGGGAGGGCTTCATTTTCGTCAACTTGGCGGCCGAGCCCCCTACCACGCTCGAGGCGTATCTGGGGGCCTGCGGGCGCCATCTGGCCGGCTATCCCTTCGCCGACATGGATTGCCAGTTCACTTATTCCGCCGAACTGCGCTGCAACTGGAAAGTCGGGCTCGACGCATTCTCCGAGGCCTATCACCTCGGCATGCTGCATGGGCGCAGCCTGCCCGGCTCGTTCTCGAACAGCCAGGAAGAGGTGCAGCTGTTTGGCGATCATCAGACGACGGCGCTATATCTGGGTGCGGCGCCGCGCTTCACCCCCACGGCCGCGCTCGCCAACAGCCTCGCCACGGCCTCGCTTATGGCCCGCCACGGCGCGTCAATGCTGCCGCCGCAGATCAACCCCGAACGGCGCCCAGAATTCGGCTTCGAAATGACCGGGGTTTTCCCCAACACCATCATTCACGTGACCGAAGGGATCTGGTTCACACATCAATTCTGGCCGCTCGCCCACGATAAGACGCTTTGGCAAGGCAAATACTATGTTGCACAGCCAAAGACCAACAGCCAGCTCTGGGCTACGCTGCATGCCCAAACGATAACCCGCAACATTTGGCTGGAAGATACCGGAACGATGGAACAGACGCAGGAAGGCCTCGAATCGGGCGCCAAGCCGGAACTTCTGTTTCAGGATGACGAAGTGTTTCTACGTCACAATTTCAACGTGCTGCAAAAATACACTGCGGCGGAATGAACCCGCTAGCTGACGCCGATCGGAGAAATGCCATGGCCGGACTGTTGCCCGAGAACTATCAGGACCTCGAACCTTTCGCCGCCGACTGGTGCCTTGACACGCAGGATGAGCGACAGCGCAAACGGCGGGCGAGTACGGCCGAGCAGCTGCGCAGCTTCTATGCAGCGATCTCACCGCGAATCAGCGAAATCCTTGAGGAGGTAGACCGCTTCCCGATCGGACAAATCCCACCCTCGCATCGTCCGCTGTTTTCCCTCGCACTTTCGCTCACCGAAGTCGCGCCCAATGTGGAGCTCTACGCGGGCAGTCCAGCCGTGCCGCATGCTTTTGAGGAAAGCCGCATGAAGGCACGCCACGGCGACGAGAAAAACTGGGCGGGCCATTTGTCGCGCCCCAATGCCGTTGTCGTGGCATCTTCCTAGTGCGGGCATAAAGACTTCAAGACGGCTAGAATGAGACAAGGAAGCGTCTTCTTTTCCAAAGACAAGAAGTAAAAGACTTTTTTTCCCCGGCTACGGCCCGTTTTGTGGGGAGCCTCGATCTCGCCGCTGGCTTATGGAATAAAAGTCTTTTCGTTCCCGCACGGCGGGCCAGGCCTTGCTTCAGAAATGAACACCTTGCTTCCCCTCATCCGGGCCCCGGAGGAGCTTCCGCCGATGTTCCACTTGGCCTGGTTTGTCGGAAAGGGTTTTGGCCTGCACTCCCGGCGCGGAACCTGGTCCAGCGAAGGCGTTGCCGAATTGCTGCGGCCGGATGCCGATATCGACCTCGCACGTGCGCTCGAACGCGCCGGTTTCGACCACATCATGTTCGAGGACAGCCCGCAGATCGCTGATCATTTCCAGGGTTCCATGGAGCAGTATCTCCGCCACGGCATCGAATGCCCGCGCGGCGATCCCACAGCGCTGGTCAGCATAGTGGGCAGGCGATCAAACGCATCTGCCTGATCCCCACCATGTCCACCTCGTTCTAACCGCCCTTCATGGCGGCGCGTATGCTCGTCACTCTCGACTATCTACGGATTCTTTCTATCCATGGAGGTGGATCGGCGAACGATCGCAACCATTGCCGACGGCCTCGTGCCGGCGCTCAGGAAGCGTGGTCTCGTGCGCCACGCATACGAGCACGTGCACTTTAAGGATAACCTGCTCGCCTTTTGAGGGACGAAAAGGAAGGATCCTCCTTTTCTAAAGTAAAGACGCAAAAGGCTCTTATGTCCTGGCGGCTTCGCGTTGGAGGCTAATGCCTGGATGCGTCACTTCGTAAGGATACATTGGCGAAATCGATCGTCCCGTCCGACCGGTCGGCATAGCCTTGCACGCGCGGGCCGAACGCAGTGTTCGGCTGCACGAACACAATCGGTAACATCGGCGCGGCCTGCCACCATATCCTCTGCGCCTGGTTCCACCATTTTCCTGCTTCGGGGGTCAGCGGGTCACCTACGGCCACACCTTTGGCAACCGCCGCCTCGTAATCATCGCTCAGCCAGCCGGTATTGTTCAGCGGCGAACCCTTGGTGAATTGCAGCATCAGCTCATAGGCGGGCGACTGGCTGATCGATTGCTGCACAATAAGATAGGCTTGGTAATTCTCGGTGCCGAACGCCTGCTGCGCGCCGGCCATCGGCATCGTCCTCAGCGCGACCGCCATGCCGGCGGCGGCGGCGGCCGACTGAATCTGCACCGCCGTCTGCTCCAGGTCGGGAAACGCATTGGGCAGGGTGATCGTGAACGCCACCGGCAAGGTGTATCCTGCATCGGTCAGCATGCGCCGCGCCCTGTCCGGGTCATAAACATTGTTTTCCAGCCCTTCATCCGTGGCACCGGGATAGCGCGGGTTGATATACCCCTTCTGGATTTCGGCCCGGCCCTTATACACCTCCCTGGCGATCTGCTCGTACGGAATCGCATAGCGCAGCGCCCGTCGTAGCGCGGCATCCTTGAATGGCCCGCTGAGCGTGTTCAGCTCCAGCCGCACATAGCTCACCGGGTTCACCATAAAAGACTTCACGCCCGATGATGCGCCAAACGAGGCAATGTCGGCCGGACGCAGCGCGGTCGCGATATCCACATCCTTGTTCCGCACCAGGTTGGCGCGCGTTCCCGCATCAGGTACAAGCTCCTGGATGATCTTACGCACCTTCGGCTCGCCCGCATAATAATGCGGGTTCGCCACCAGCACGAGTTTCTGACCGGGCGTGAAACTCTCCAGGGTGTACGCGCCGAAACCGAAATTGCCGTGAGTCGCCGACCATGCCACGGCATAGGGGTCCTCAGTCGTCGCATGTTGCTTCAGCAACGTGCTATCATAGATATCGCCGCTGACATGAGCGAGCAGCGCCAGCAGAGTAAACCCGTCGCCAGCCCGGTCAATCTTGATCGCCACATCGTATTTGCTCAGCTTTTTGAACTGCCTGGCCGGATCGACGATCGCCGGATAGGAGATGAATGGCGTCACACTGGTCGAATGCCACTTCCGATCGTACGACCAGAGAACGTCATCGGCCGTCAACTCGTGGCCGGCCGCGCTCACAACCCCCTTGTGAAGATGGAAAATATAGCTCAGCCCGTCCGGGCTCACCTCGTAGCTTTCCGCCAGCGCCCCCGCGAAATGGAAGAAATCCTGCTGCATGTCACCCGACGCCGTCTTCGCATAGGGATTCTGCACAAGCCCCGCATTCGTGTTGATCTGGAACTCGAAGCCGGCATAGGAGAAATCGCCCTTATCATAGGCAAAGGATGTCGGCAGCGAAGCAACCGCCTCGGTCACCGTCGCGTCCGACGTGCCGCCGGAGGGTTTGCCGCAGCTGGCCAAACCACAGGCGATCGCGAGACCGAAAGCCAGCTGCGTCAGGAAAGATCGGGAGGTCATGCGTCGGTATCTGCCCAGCAAAAATGAGATAAGGAAGAGGGTTATTTCTAAAGAAAATAAGCAAAAGTCTTCTGGTTCATTCAGGGCGGGCTCCGCCTTTCTCCAGAAAAGAACGACTTTCTTCCAGCGTTGCTCAGCGCGCGGCCCGGCGCCACGCCGTGAACGCAAGGGACATGGCAACCACGCTGAAAATAAGCGCCAAAAACGGAAAACTCGCCGACCACCACCGGCCGACCGCTGCATCCGTGGCACCGCGCGCGATCATCGAACCCCATTCCGGCGTAGGCGGCGGCAGCCCGGCGCCCAAAAAGCCAAGGGCCGCAGTCAAAATAATGCTCACACCGAATATGAACGCAATGTTGGCGACCGCCGGCCGAGCCGCATTCGGCAGCACATGCTGCAAAGCAAGGGCGAATTCCCCGGTGCCAGCCATCCGCGCCGCATCGAGGAACGCCTCGCTGCGCACCCTCAGCACCTCCACCCGAACGATCCGCGTCTGGATTGGCGCAAGGATCGCGGCAATCGCCACCACCAATGTCGTCGCCGAGGCACCAAAGAACGAAACCAATACCAAGCCTACTACAATCGCCGGCACGGCCTGCGCAAAATCGACGAATCGCGCGATGCCCCGCGCGGCCAACCCGATCGGCCCAGTTCGGGACTCATTCATGCCAATCAGCAATCCCAGTACGATGCCGGATGCCGTCGAGAGCAAGGCAACCAGGGTCGCAATGGCAAGATTGAGCCGGGTCGCTGCGACGAGCTGGGAATAGACATCAAGCCCGGTTGGATCGGTGCCCATCCAGAACTCTGCGCCAGGAGCGATTGAACCGGGCCCAGCGATCCGCACGGGATTGTAGCGCACAATCGATGGCCCGATAGCGCCCATCACCAGCAGCAATGCTGCCGGCGCCAGACGCGGCCAGCGAAATCTCCTCCAAAAGCCGGGCGTGCTGCGGCCGGATGCACGCGCCACCCAGGCTATTTTGTCCGCCCGCGCGCCGACGCTACCCGTCATGCGCCGTCCTTGGCAACACCCGGGCGACGCCTGGGATCGATCAGCATGTTGCACAAATCGACCAGCAGAAAGATAAGCAGCGAAACCGTCGCGATGGTCACAAGAAAGCCCTGCATCGCGGTCAAATCGGCGCCGGCGACCGCATCCGTCAGATATTGGCCCATGCCCTCGAAGCCGAATAGCGATTCGATGATAATGGCGCCGCCGACAAGATAGCCGAACACTGTGCCGGCCATCGTCACCGTCGCTGGCAGCGCGCGGCGATACACACTGAGCAGCACCGTCGAAACCGGCGCGCCGGTGGAGATGCGGAACAGCGTCGCCGGCTTATCCAACTCCTCGTCCAGCCCTGCGATCAGTTGCTGCAGAACCACCGCCGAATGCGCGACAATCATCACCAGGACAGGCAACACGAGATGCTGCGCCATCGATACAATGGCCGCCTGGTCGCCACTCAGCAGGGCATCCACGAAGGGCAGCCCGGTCACCCGTGGCGGCGCCTGGATACTGAGAGCGAGCCGGCCGAGCGGTGCCGGCACCCAATGAAGGGTCGCGTAGAACAGGAAAATGCCAAGCACGCCAATGGCAAAATCCGGAATGGCGCCGGCCGCCCCGGCATAGCTTCGGATCGCAACCGACGCCAGGCTGCGCGGCCGCATCACTGCGATGGCTGAAGCAATGAAGGTTACCAGCAGCGAGGCCGCCAACCCCATCGTTGCCAGCTCCAAGGTCGCAGGCAGGCGCTGGGCAAATTCGCTCGTTAGCGTCCGTCCCGTCAGTAACGACGTCCCCAGATCAAGATGCACCAGCCTGCCGAGGTAGCGGCCGAGCTGCTCTGGCAGAGTACCATCAAGGCCAAGGCTGTGCTGCACGGCCGCGTATTTATCTGGGGTCGCCTGACCGCCGGTGATCGTCCTGACGGGGTCCCCCGGGATCATCCGCACGAGCGCGAAGGCCAGCAGCGCAAAAACCAGCAATTGGCCAGGCAGGGCCGCCAGCCGCGCCAGCCACCAGCGCTGGCGCCGCAGCAGATGAGCCGCGCGTGCGCCAAAACCTTGCGGCGCCAACACCGGTTGTACCAGGGCTGCGGCCGGGGGCTGCATGGCGTGTGTCCGCCCATGCCGCGACACACGATGCGCATCCAGAAGATGGCGCGTATAGGCCTGGGTGCTACGCGCCAGGATGTCGGCGGTGGACCCACGCTCGATGATTTCGCCGCGAACCATCACGGCAAGCTCCGAGGCCACAAAAGCTGTTGCCGGCAGCCCGTGCGAGATGAAGGCCAGCGCAGCCCCCGTATCGATGCAGCTGTGCTTCAGCAAATTGAGAACCTGGCCCTGCACCGACACGTCGAGTGCCGAAACAACCTCGTCGCACACGAGGAAGCGGGGCCGCACCACCAGCGCGCGCGCCAGCGCAAAACGCTGCCGCTGGCCGCCGGAGACTTCATAGGGGTAGCGGTCCGCCAGATGTTCCGGCACGCCCAGGGCAGCCAGAACCTCGTCCACCCGCGCATCGGCGGCCGCCTGATCGAGGCCCGCGAGCTGCTGCGCCGGCACCCGCACCGCATGGCGCAACCGCCGCAGCGGATCGAAGGACGAGGATGTATCCTGTGCCACCAGTTGCACGGCACGCCGGTAATCCAGGCGTCTGGCCCGGCTGCGAAGAATGTCACCCAAGTCCTGGCCGTCGAAGGTGATTCGGCCCTCGCTCAAGGTGTCGAGCCCGACAAGCAGCCGGCCCAGCGTCGATTTCCCCGACCCCGACTCGCCCACGATACCCACGCGCGCGCCCGGCACCAGGCAGAATGTTACGTTGCGTACCGCGACATGAGAGTGACGCCCATGACCGAAGCGCTTGACGATGGAATGGGTCTGCAAACCCTGCAAAGCGCTTTCCACCATGTCAGCCAGGGGCAGCAACGCTGCAGAGCGTCGGCAGCAGCGGCACGTCGAAGCAGTCCAGCGTCGGCACGCAGCGCAGCAGGCCGCGCGTATAGTCGTGCCGCGCGGCGGTCTCGATCTGCGCAGCCGCAACCTGTTCCACCACCCTTCCCTGCAGCATGACTAAAATTCTGTCGGCGTAGCCTTGGCACATGTGCAGATCGTGGCTGACCATCAGCAGCGCGGCCTGGGCCTCCTCGGTTAGCTCCGTCATCAGGTCCATCACCTCGCGCGCCACCGAGGCATCGAGCGCGCTGGTCGGCTCGTCGGCAATCAGCAGGCGCGGGCGGCTTGCAATCGCGATCGCAAGCATCACGCGCTGGCGCATGCCGCCTGAAAGTTCATAGGGCCGCGCTCTAACGATCCGATCGAAATCCATAAGCCCGACCCGTCCCAGCCAGTGGCGCACGCGTAACGGAACGTCCCGCCGGCGCAGGGTCTCGTTTTTCCGCACCACGACCCCAAGCTGGCTGCCAACTGTCCACAGCGGGTCGAGCGACGTCATGGCATCCTGAAACACCATTGTGACACCGGGGATCTTTCGCGGCAGCCGGCTGCCAACCGCTGCACGCAGATCGATGCCGTCGAAGCTTAGCGTGCGTGCGGTGACATGCGCAGAGGTGCCGCGCAGAAAGCCGGCCAAGGCCAGCGCCAGGGTCGTCTTGCCGCTGCCCGATTCGCCCACGATGGCTACGCGATCGCCCGCGCCGATGGTAAAGGATACATCCCTGACAGCGGCAACACTGTTTTCGGGCGGCCCATATGATACGGTGAGTCCATCGGCAAGCAGGATCGGCGTTGTCTGTGCGGGCTGCAGCAATAAACCTTGTATCGCAGGGATCGGTTGAATTTGGCCACGCGATATCACGTCCGACATTGCGTGTCTCCGCGTCAGGGAGCGGGGCCAGAGGCGGCGGCGAGGGTCGAACTGAGCGTGCTGGCCGAAAGGCCGGGGCACTCTTCCGAAGATAGCCACATCGCGAACCTCTCCTGCCTGCACAAGCCGGTGGGTGTCACATGGTTTAGCCCGGTGATCTCCGCGGGAGCAGAGATACAACGTACACATAGCTTTGCAAGCGCTGTACCACCTGCCGCCCCTGATGGCTGAACCCCGCAACACAGTGCGGAGGGCACAAGCCACGGGCACGACTTAGGGCCCGTTCGACATTAACCGAATCGGGTTGCAGGGCCGAAGGGGCGCCTCACGCCTTTGTTTGAAAAGGCATCTCTGTCGGCGTGCCGACGCACGTATTTGCCGACGATGCCTTAGTCAATACACCGCATCGCTGCTTACCAATTAGCCAACACATGGCACGTAAGCAGGCAAACGAGGCGGCAAAGCCCAGCGGTTTCCCCCGGCACCAACGCACCATTCATCTGTTCGATCGCGTCAGCGCGCCCGGGTCATCTTGGGTAAGCTTCACCAACAAATAATGCAGTGCAACCTGCTCGGCCACGTTCAGCGGGCTCAGCGTCACATCGGCAATTTGTGGAATGACGGGGCGCATCTTTTCCACGAAATGCCGTCCGGCCAGATCAAGATGCAGAATAACCTTCCGCCGATCGGTCTCGTCATCCTGTAACGAAATCATCTGCCGCTTGTTCAGCCGATCGACGACCCCGCGGGTCGTTGCCGGATCCATGGCCGTCGCACGGCCTAGTTCAGTCAGCGAGCATGGTCCTTGCCGGCTCAAAGTGAACAGCACCGCGGCTTGCGGCGAGGTTATCTGGTCATCCAGGCATAGCTCGTTCCAAATGATTTGGTTCTTCTGGTAGAGTTTGCGGATAAGAAAACCTATTTGGTCTGAAAGTAGCTGATCCACTACGACCGTATGCGGGCTCTCTTGAGCTTCATTCCCATTTTCTATTTTCATCGTATCCAGGGCGAAAAGGTGTTTGATCTCGGGTTTGATTGCTTTCCAGCAACAATGCGGGGGCGGGAAGCAGGGCCGCATGAGGATTCGCAAGGGTCGGCTTGTTTTCTAGACAATCGCGCTGACAATTTAGACGTATTCCAGCCCGTGGCTAACTCGGTCGCTGGCTTCGCTCCCGGAGTATTGGCCACTCAGGGCTTCACTGAATCGTTCTACTAGACCCTCATCCCAAGCACCAGGGAGGACAAAAGCAGTCTCTCTCAGCAGCTAAAGGGGATGCTCAGTTTCCGCGTCATCGCCAAGCCGCGGTGCCCGCTAGGGTTCCTTGGTCTATTAGAGAACGGATCGAGTAAGCAACACATTAAAGGGTCCGGTTTTGGCCAATGTTTTGGCTAATGTCCTCGGCGCCCAAAACAGCTAATGTTTTAACCAGGCCGGGTACTCTCGCGGGCGATTCTCCGGCGTCCGGCGCAGAAATCGGTGCTGCACAGCACCGATTTCATCAATGCCTTGGTCTGCTGAAAAAACACACCCCCAAAATGCCCCCGAACCAGCCAGGCGGCACCAGTATTTGCGCCAGTAAAAGCGCCACCATTTCCGCCACCATTCGCGCCACCATATCGGTCAGGGGGGGTGTTTTCCAGTTGGATTGAAAGGCCGTTTCCCCGCCCCGGCCAAATTCAGAACCGCGTGGGGTATCGAACCCATCAAGGATGGGCGAAGCCCACCGCGCAGCGGCACGAACAAAGCAAGCGTCCTTTACGGGGGCGAGGCAGCGCGCGAGAATTAGATGCAGCGGGGCGGTCAAA
>Ga0116229_10004221_pt1 | contig 23577 bp, 25 predicted proteins | sample S1TSphgellanicum_3_FD_87313 | JGI IMG/M metagenome (GOLD analysis project Ga0116229, IMG submission 87313) | Host-associated microbial communities from peat moss isolated from Minnesota, USA - S1T2_Fc - Sphagnum magellanicum MG | ecosystem: Host-associated > Plants > Peat moss > Unclassified...
CTAATACTAAGACCTTGTTGCTTGACAGCTTTAAAGGCTTACAGGCAAAGGCTTTCATGATTTCCACGTGCATTATTTAATAATAGTGTCAGTGGCTATACCATAAAAGAGGCGGAAGAACCAATTATTTTCTCTCCAGAGTTATAGAAGAGCGATAGTTAGCACTTTAGCGCTAAATTGCCAACTACGAATAATACTAAACCCGCAATTATTTCTCTTCAGACTACTAGAAGAAAATCTTTGGCTGTAACTTGATTTGAGGGATTTTTCAAAAAAATTAGTAGTAAAATCCAATTTTAAGCGATCGCCGGTGTCTATCTTAGTGAATACTAGGAGAGCGTAGAAATTTGAACCACAATAAGTTTTGGTATGCGTACATTCTCTTATTGGTTTCGGCAACAACTGCAATGGCTACGTAGCTTGGCAGCGTTGGGCTTAGTTTGTCTAGTTTTAGGTTGGTCACTTCCTGCGCAGGCAGCCAATCAGATCAATCCACAACTGCAACAGCAAGTCTTACACATCATCCGCGAACACCCAGAAGTCATTCTGGAGTCTTTACAGGCGTACCAGCAGCAACAGCAACAGCAACTACGGCAAGTACAACAGGCATTTTTACAGGATTTAAAAACCGTCCCCGAGAAAGTCATTGGTAAATCTCCCACGACTGGATCACCCAAAGCAAAGATTCTACTCGTCGAATTCTCAGATTTTCAATGTCCCTACTGTGCTAAGGCTCATGAAACTCTGAAAAATCTCATGGCAAAGCATCAAGACGATGTCACATTAGTTTACAAACATTTCCCTTTAACACAAACTCATTCAGAAGCTTTACCCGCAGCTAAAGCCGCTTGGGCCGCTTTTCAGCAGGGTAAATTCTGGGAATATCATGACGCGCTTTTTACCCATCAAAACCAGTTGGGCGAGAAGTTATATTTGGAGACTGCCAAAAATCTGAATTTGGATTTGGATTTATTTGAACACGACAGGCAGATTGCTGAGCCTGAAATTCATCAAGATATCGAACTGGCTGAAAAATTGAGGCTTTCTGGTACACCCTTCTTTGTGATTAACACTGAAACTTTTTCTGGTGCTGTACAGCTATCCGAGATCGAGCAAATCCTATCTCAAATCTCTTAATTAGCGACACCATTCCCTCTGCACTTAAATGCAGAGGCAGATAGCTCAAGCTGATAAAAATCAACTACAGCGTTGATTTGACCCTATTAGCTTTCCAGCAGTTACATCTGCTTGACAAATTTCATACGGGTAGTACATATAGTGCAAATTTTTTAGGCTGGTATTTACATTTTTTGTTCTTAATGGTACAAAGAAAAAGCATTACTTATTTCAGCGTTCTTTATCACAACGAGCGTTCTGAGTGAGTTAAAGAAACTCAGGCTGTATCTAAATAACCAAGATAATACGTAGATAGAAAATCGTGAGGTAATTAATGAGTGGTTTGAGGAAATGCGTAATTTTAACCAGTATTTTGAGCTCATTATGGTCTTATCAAATAGTTACGTCTAGCCCGTCTGTAGCACAATCTAAACCTCATTCTGCGTCAGCAAAGGTAAGCTACCTTTCAGACTTGGAACAACAGGTAATTGCTGAAATGAACATAGTACGTACAAATCCCAAGGCATACATCCCTATCTTGCAAAGCTATAAAGAGCGCTTCCAAGGGAAACAAGTTAAAATTTCCGCTCATTTGATATTACAAACCACTGAAGGGGTAAAAGCAGTCGATGAAGCGATCGCTTTTCTCGAAAAAGCAACTCCTGTGGGAACTCTAACTATATCCGAGGGAATGTCTCTGGGTGCAAGAGATCTTGTCAAGGATCAAGGAGAAAAAGGTATTACTGGTCACTACGGCAGTGACGGTAGCGATCCTCCCAGTCGCATCAACCGCTATGGTTCCTGGGAATCTGCTGCCGGAGAAAACATCAGCTATGGATCAGCCAGCGCTCAAGATATCGTCATGCAGTTAATTATTGATGATGGAGTCCCCTCACGTGGTCATAGAAACAACTTCTTTAACCCTGATTTTAAAGTAACAGGAGTTGCTTATGGAACTCATGCTCGATACAAAACAATGTGTGTGATTAACTACGCTGGAGGATATAAAGAAAAATTTGTCATTGGTCGTTTGTAATTCTTGACTTTCCTTTCCCACCCCTCCACTTCATCAAAGGGGTGGGACGTCCTAGAGGTAATTCGTAATTCTGTAAAGAATTTTAAGCGGTGTGGTCGATGCACTGTCCGCCAGCACCTGGAGATGGTAAGCAGCGCACCGACTGCGTGTCTTTCAAAAATAAAATCGTTAATTACCAGCCGCATCAGAAGTAACTTTGATTAATACTGTACCATCGGCGATCGCAATGGGTGTAGCAGGAGAAGTATACATTAGTGGATTTGGTCTAGGTGCAGCTAGATTGTATAAGAGAAAAACATAAAATTATTGTAGTGCGGGCCGAAAAGCCCACGTCCGTGCCATATACAAATTAAATACGTAACAGCTTATCCTCAATTTGGTCATATTCGACTATATTGAATAGCAGTCCTAAATCATTCATGAACAATAGGGCAATGCCCATCACACTGGTAATGGTGGGCATTGCCCACCCTAGGCTCGAGGTTCACGCTCTGATTGAGAGTGCTGCAATTAAAGATCAAGCAACAAAAAACGAATTTGTCTACACAAACAGAAAACGTAGTATTATATTAGATTGTGTCGTTTTAATTCCAAACCATGCCTAAACTGAAAACTCGTAAAGCAGCGTCGAAGAGATTCCGCGCCACCGGCACCGGTAAAATCGTGCGTCGCAAAGCTTCTAAAAATCACCTCCTAGAACACAAAACTTCTGATAAGAAGCGTAAACTGTCAAAAATGGTAGTGGTCAATGAGCGGGATGCAGAAAATGTCCGCTTGATGCTTCCCTATTTGTAATTACTTCAGGAATTAAGTTATGACACGGGTAAAACGCGGTAACGTTGCTCGCAAACGCCGCAATAAAATTCTCAAACTAGCGAAGGGTTTTCGCGGTTCCCACTCAACTCTGTTTAGAACCGCCAATCAACAAGTGATGAAGGCACTACGGAGCGCCTACCGCGATCGCAAAAAGCGCAAACGCGATTTCCGTCGCCTCTGGATCACCCGGATCAACGCTGCTGCACGTCAACACAACATGAGTTACAGCCAATTGATGGGCAATCTCAAAAAAGCCAATATCCAACTAAATCGCAAAATGTTGGCGCAAATGGCGGTTCTCGATCCAACGAGCTTTACCAAGGTCACTGAATTAGCTAGCCTTGCTAAAAGATAACGATCACAACGGATGTAACAAATGGAAAGTAGTTTATCCGTTACAGAACAACACGGGAAGTCTGAAAGCCCACTCTTTCATGAGTGGGGTGATCTGCCTCCGAATCAATAAGAACATCGTCTCAATGTCAAATCTGCTGATATCCGCTGCCATCTCTTTCCTTTTGGCTCTTTTGTATGTAAGTTCTGATGCACAGTCATCAGTATTGGCCGCAGAATTGCCAAAAATTCAGCAGCGGGGCTATTTAAATGTTGCTGTCAAAGATAACCTGTACCCATTGGGATTTAGGGATGCCAGTGGGAATTTGCAAGGCTATGAAATTGACTTAGCAAAAGCGCTAGCAGTTGATTTGCTGGGTAAACCAAATGCTGTAAAGTTTCAACCTGTGGCAAATCGCGATCGCCTGTCTCTAGTCTTAGACAATAAAGTTGATTTTGCGATCGCTCGGGTAACAGCAACCTCCTCACGCGCTCGCTTAGTAAGTTTCAGTATTCCTTACTACCTAGATGGTACTGTATTAGTCACAAAAGACTCCTCAGTGCAAAAGCTGAGTGATTTGACAAGGCGAAAAATAGCCGTGCTGAAAAACTCCAGCACCATTGCAGCAGTAAGGTATTACTTACCAAATTCTGAGTTGGTGGGAGTCGATTCTTATGAGTCAGCGAGGCTTCTGACACAAAGCAATGCAGTAGCAGCTTTTGCCGCAGATGCTAGCGTCCTCAGCGGTTGGGTACGAAAAGACACTCAGTATAGATTACTGCCAACCAAGCTATCAACGGAACCCCTATCTGTAGTCATGCCCAAAGGATTACAGTACGATCAGTTGAGACAACAAGTGAATGGGGCGATCGCCCACTATATAGCTGAAGGCTGGCTCAAACAACGCGCCACCCATTGGGGATTACCATAGAGTAGGGAGTAGGGAATTTTGGATTCAATCTAAAATCTAGAATCTAAAATGACTACTTCCCTCATTTACCAACAAAGCTTTTAATCAAGGCAATGGATAACAATTTAGCAGTTTTTTATCTGTCAATTTTAGTCGTTTTGCTCTTATTTGCAGTAGTCAGCATTTTGCGACAGGTATTCAAAACTCGTAAGCTTGAAAGCAACCTCTCACGATTGCGCAAGAAGTTAAACAAAGAAACGGGTACAGTACAGGAGTATTACGAATTAGCTAGTATTTATTTAGAGAAAAAAGTGTTTTCCCAAGCCATTCCCCTATTTCAAAAAGCTATTAAAGCCGCAGAAGAAGAGGGAGAAGAAAATGTTGCCCCCATCTACAATGGGTTCGGCTACGCTTACTTTGCTCAAGAACAGTATGACTTAGCAATTCGTCAGTATAAAGAAGCTCTGAAACATAAACCCGACTATGTGACAGCACTGAATAATATCGGCCACGCTTACGAGCGGAAAAAATTAACGGCTCAGGCGCTGCAAAGTTACGAAGAAGCGCTCAAACATGATCCAAAAAACGATACTGCCAAGCGCCGCGCTGAATCTTTGCGACGTTTGGTGTCGGTTTGAGAAAAAAGAGGGAGCAGGGAGCAGAGAGCAGGGGCGTAGGGGTGCAGGGTAAGCCGTGGGATTGTAACAATGACGCCGCATTTCTCGCGCTGCACATCTCGTAATGCATCTTTCTTTGAAGTGGGCTTGAATCCCACAACGCGCATGTTTTTATTCCCTGCTCCCTGCTCCCTCTTAAAACATTAAGATTTATATAACTTTAGCAACAAAAATGTTGTTTAAGTCGCAAGCCGAATCTTAATAAGTAAAGAGGTTTCAGCTTTTGGAAGAAATGTAAATCCCTTGAGTTCTGACTTCTGAAGGGCTACAAGTTTTGAGAGAATCAGAAACGATTTAACAATCAAGCACTAATAGTCCGCTTCTAATCGGACACAGTTCGTTTTATTAAAAGGGAGAACACAGTTATGAAATTGGCTTACTGGATGTACGCAGGTCCCGCCCACATTGGCACTTTGCGGGTCGCCAGTTCCTTTAAAAATGTTCACGCCATTATGCACGCGCCAATAGGCGATGACTACTTCAACGTCATGCGTTCTATGCTTGAGCGAGAAAGGAACTTTACTCCAGTAACAACAAGCGTCGTTGACCGCAACGTTTTGGCACGCGGCTCCCAGGAAAAAGTGGTGGACAACATCACCCGCAAAGACGCTGAGGAACGCCCAGACCTAATTGTCTTAACTCCCACCTGCACCTCTAGCATTTTGCAAGAAGACCTGCAAAACTTTGTCGAACGGGCGCAGATGGAAGCAAAGTCCGACGTGATCCTAGCGGACGTGAACCACTATCGCGTCAACGAACTACAAGCTGCCGATAGCACCCTGCGTCAAATCGTCCAATTCTACATTGAGAAAGCTCTCAAGAAGGGCGAACTTCCACAAGGCAAAACAGAAAAGCCCTCAGTTAACATCATCGGTATATCCACCCTCGGCTTCCACAACCAGCACGACTGCACTGAACTGAAGCGGCTCATGGCTGACTTAGGCATTGAAGTCAATGTAGTCATCCCAGAGGGCGCTTCTGTTCATCAGTTAAAGAACCTACCCCGCGCTTGGTTTAACTTGATACCTTATCGCGAACTTGGTGTCATGGCTGCTCATTACTTAGAAGCAGAATTCGGGATGCCATATGTAGACATCACACCAATGGGTGTAGTAGAAACGGCTCGTTGCATCCGTAAGATTCAGCAGGTCATTAACGCCCAAGGCGCAGATGTTAACTACGAAGAGTTCATCAATGACCAAACCTTACATGTATCTCAGGCTGCATGGTTTTCTCGTTCAATTGACTGTCAGAACTTGACCGGCAAAAAAGCAGTCGTGTTTGGTGACAATACCCACGCCGCTGCTATGACCAAAATTCTGGCACGAGAAATGGGTATTCACGTTGTCTGGGCTGGAACCTACTGCAAGTACGATGCTGATTGGTTCCGTGAGCAAGTCAGCGAATACTGCGATGAAGTGCTGATCACAGAAGATCATGGTCAGATTGGCGATGCGATCGCACGCGTAGAACCCTCTGCTATCTTCGGTACACAAATGGAACGCCATGTCGGTAAGCGTCTAGACATCCCCTGCGGTGTCATTGCAGCACCGATCCACATTCAGAACTTCCCGATAGGTTACAAACCATTCATGGGTTACGAAGGGACTAACCAAATTACAGATTTGGTGTATAACTCCTTTACTTTAGGAATGGAAGACCACTTGCTAGAAATCTTTGGTGGACACGACACCAAGGACGTGATTACTAAGGGTATTTCTGCTGATTCTGACCTTGGTTGGAATAAAGAAGCTCAAGCAGAGTTAAACAAGATTCCTGGTTTTGTGCGTGGTAAAGTCAAGCGCAACACCGAGAAATTCGCTCGTGAGCGGAAGATGAATGTCATCACCGTGGAAGTGATGTACGCCGCTAAGGAATCTGTCGGGGCGTAATCAGCGGGGTGTGGGGTGTGGGGTGTGGGGTGTGGGGGAAGACAAAACAACCCCCTACACCCTTTTCATAAACAAAGGCGAGGGGATTCGTCCGGTATACTAAAAGAAACACCTCTATTCCCCCCACACCCCACACTCCGTGTTTCTAAGAGGATGCCATCACCATTTCCAGGCATGAATCCCTATCTCGAACATCCAGCTTTCTGGTCGTCATTCCATACCCGGCTTTTGGTAGCGATTGCCGATACACTTGCACCTGATCTGCGCCCAAATTATTATATCGAAGTCGAAACTCGGATCTACCAGGATCAGGATGAGGACGAAGTTTTAGTCGCTATTCCCGATGCTACAGTTATAAGAAAGAGGCAGAAAACCCTTGAGGAGCAGGTGCGTAAGCACCGTACTCCGTACTTCAGGCAAGGGATGAATGCTAGCTGAGTCATACGCGGACTCCGTGGCGTTCTCTTGGGCAGACTACGCACAAATTCTCTCAATACATCACTTTGTGCCCTACCTGTTTGCTCACAGTAATTTTGCAACATTTCTTTCTCTTCTGGCGTCACTCGGAAATTGATAAATAAGTTTGGCTTGACCATTGACACTGTAACACTAACTGCGTTACAATCGTAGCATCTGAACCTTGAAAACTGAAAATATGGCGTTGTGTTGAGAAGTGCTTTTTAGCAGCCTTCAACACGTAAAATTTTCAAGGTCAATTGATGACCAACATTTTGACTATGCGTACAAAGTAAACAGCTTGAGGTGGGAAAAAGTCCCATCGAAAGTACAGCACAAAAGTACACGCCCGTTAAGTAGCTTCAAGGCGGTAGTCAACAGAACTACCCAGAAATGGAAACTGTAAAGTGTGTTGGTAAGCGTTCAAGTAGCCTGAAACTCCAGCTTAGACTGGAGATGACTTTCTTAGATGGTGCTTGACCACCATAGGTCTAGTTGAGTATAACTAGTAACCGGAATGAATCCCCTCGGCTTTAGCCAGGGGAGAGTCAAGAGTGCCAATTTATCTAATCCAGCAACTGAAGAACTTCAGCCAGATACGGGGTCTACCCTGACTCAGAAGCGTCCACAATCGATCACGTTACCTATGCCCATAACCGTGAAAGACCGGTATTTGGAAGTCCGAGAACTAGATGGTGATGCTGTGATTACCGTAATTGAAGTATTATCACCTAAAAATAAGCAAAAAGGCAAGGGTAGAACAACCTACGAAAAGAAACGGGGGCTTATTTTAGGTAGTCTTTCGCATCTGATTGAAATTGACTTACTGCGTGGTAATTTAGCGATGACCATGATGGGTAAGGTGCAGTCAACAGACTATCGTATTGTCGTTAGTCGAAGTTCACAACGCCCCAAAGCAGATTTGTACGGCTTCAATTTGCCCGAACCAATTCCGACTTTTCCCTTACCGCTAAAGCCAGAAGATGAAGAATTGACCGTTGATTTGCAGACGATTGTTGATGGCGTCTGTGAACGGGCTGGATATAACCAACGCATTGACTATCAAGAGCCCATTCCGCCTCCTGCATTGAGTGGCACTGATCAACAGTGGGTTGATGAATTGTTAGCACCAATTCGAGGTGGTTATGGCACATCTAGGTATTAAAAGCAACTGACAGATCACTAGTACGGCACGGCGTAAATAAGCCTACCATACCCTGCAGGAAGCCCTTCGGTCAAAAAAATTCCTGAAAAGCTCACGCTGTATTCATCTTAAATTTTGAATGAGAGAATTTTGAATTCCGCGCAGCGGTACTAGTCCTATATATGCACTATGCGTGGATGACGGCTACTGTTAACCTAGAAGTGTTGTGAGTTTCCATAATCGGTAACTACAAATACTTAAACCAAAACAAATTAGATGAATGCCGAAGAATTTTTTAACCAAGGATTAAACAAAAACTTACAAGGAGACTATCAAGGAGCGATTGAAGATTACACTCAGGCACTAAAGTTAAATCCTAACTATGCCGAAGCCTACTATAACCGAGGTACTCTTCTTAGTAATGAACTGAAAGATTATCAAGCCGCGATTGAAGACTTTAATCAGGCAGTGCGAATGACTCCCAATTTCGCTGAAGCCTACTGCAACCGGGCTAATGCTCGTTATTCTTTAGAAGATTATCAAGGAGCCATTACAGATCACAATCAAGCTTTGCAAATTAATCCCAACCTTGCAGAATCCTACCAAAGTAGGGGTAGTGCCTATTTTGCTCTAGGAAATTTTCACGAAGCTATTAGAGATTATCAGCAAGCAATCCAGATTAATCCGCAGTTATCTGCTTATATAAATTTTGCTCTTGCTAATGCTTACGATAACCAAGGTCTTGCTCATTGTGACCAAGGGGATTATCACGGAGCAATTGAAGATTTTAACCAAGCCTTGCAGTTGAATCCCCATTTAGTAAGAGTTTACTGCAATCGCGGCAATGTTCGCCAGATTTTGGGGAACCCCGAAGGAGCGATCGCCGATCATAATCATGCCTTGCAGCTAGATCCTAGCTTGCTGGAGGCGTACCATAACCGAGGTAATGCCTACTATGCTCTTGGAGACTATGAGGAAGCGATCGCAGATTACACCCGGACTATTGAGATTGACCCCAGTTTTGCAATAGCTTACTACAACCGAGGTCTTGTCCATTCTTACCTTAAAGACTATCTTGATGCGATCGCCGACTTTAATCAAGCAATACAACTTAATCCGGAGGATGAGCAAGCATACTACCAACGGGGTTTTATCCATGCCGACTTAGGAGACTACCAAGCAGCAATCGCAGACTATAACCAAGCGTTGCAGCTTAATCCATACTTAGCTTTAGTCTACGGCTTTCGGGCTAATGCGCGTCGCCAACTAGGAGATTATATTGGAGCAATTGCAGATTGTAATCAATTACTGCAACTTCATCCTCATCTTGCTCAAGGGTATTGCGATCGCGGTGCTATTCGTCGCCACTTGGGAGACTATCAAGGAGCAATTACAGATTATGATTTGGCATTGCAAATCAATTCTAATTTAGCCGAGGCTTACTATGGTCGCGCAATTGCCCGTGATGCCAACAGAGATTTTTTAGGAGCAATTGCAGATAATAATCAAGCAATACAGAGAGATCCTAGCTTTTCTCCAGCGTACTGCAACAGAGGTAATGCCCGTCGCTGTCTAAGAGACAACGAGGGTGCGATTGCAGATTATAACCTAGCGTTAGCGCTAAATCCTAATTTTATGGAAGCTTACTATAACCGAGGTTCCACCCGCTACGCTTTAGGAGACTATCGAGGCGCAATTGAAGATTACACCGAAGCTTTGCGGATTAATCCCCAGTCTGCTGCAATCTACAGTGATCGCGGTAATGCTCACTACGCCCTTGAAGATTATCAAGGCGCAATTACAGATTACGATCAGGCAATTGCCCTTGACCCTAGCTTTGCTGAAGACTGGTATAACCGGGGTCGTAGCTATTCTTTATTAGACGATTTTCCCCAAGCGCTGTCAGACTTGAATCAAGCTTTGCAGCAACAGCCACAATGGACCTCAGCATATATTGTTCGGGCTAATATTTATAGTAATTTAGGAGATTATGAACAAGCAATTGCGGATTTTCGGAAATCTGCTGATCTCTATCATCAAGAAGGTAATACACAGTATTACCAACAAATTCTCGAACTTGTTCGACAGCTTCAGACGTAGGTCTTTTTATTGCGTCTGTGTTCCGAAGTTTTGATGCATGTGGCTAGACATCCGGAAGGCGTCTCAAGTAGAAGTCGCTGAGTCGGAACTTCTTCCGTCTGCGGTTCAAACTTGTGAAATTATGTAATTAATCGTCTTTTTGGTAGCTGAAAGCGCATAAAATTCTGAGATCTTCCATCAAGCAACAATCCTTAAGAAGTAAGCGTGAGGTATTTATGAACTGGATTAAGGTTCTTTCTCAAGATGAATTGCCGCCTAATGAGAGAAAAGTAGTGAAGGTCGATCAACACGCCATCCTACTACTTCACCATAATAACCAAATCTACGCGGTGGAGAATTCTTGTCCCCACTTGCGGCTACCCTTGCAGAAGGGCAAAGTGACAGACGATGGGGCTATTGTCTGTCCTTTTCACCGCAGTGCCTTTGACCTTTCCAGTGGTAGTGTCAAGGAATGGAGTCCCTGGCCCCCCGGTGTCGGGAAGGTTCTAGGTATGGTTTCCAAAGAAAAGGTATTGCCCGTTTTTCCAACCCGTGTGGAAGAAGGAAGTATATGGGTGGGATTGCAGTAGTTGGGTGAACTACCCGAACGAGTCTGTTTTGACTATTGACTGTACTCGGTAGTGAGGTGAGTTATTGCCTGTTTAATCCAATCTTCCACATTGGTGTCTTTGGACAGTCCAATGTCTTCACTTACCACATGCAGGGCATGACTAACCTCACTAGCAGTGTACCCCAACGCTAAGAGGGTCGTTTGTACCTCTTCGAGAATTCCAGGTGCTGGACCGCCTGTCGCAACGAAAAATCCTGCTGTCTTACGCCACTCTATCAACTTACTTTTCAGTTCTAAACAGAGGCGTTCGGCAGTTTTTTTGCCAACACCAGGGGCTTGAATTAATAATTGAGTATTGGCAGTGATAATCGCTTGGACTAACTCTGGTAGTTCCAAAGTGTCCAACAGAGCGATCGCCAAAGCTGCACCAATACCACTAACACTCAACAAGTGGCGAAATATATCTCGTTCTCCTGGGGAGCCAAAGCCATAAAGCAATGGCACCTCTTCTCGAATTTGGTAATGAGTAAAAACTTGGACATCGTCTCCTGAATCTGGCAATTGCTGCGCCAGTCGTGCGGGAATTTGCAAATCATACCCCAACCCATTGACCTCGACAGTGAGAATATAGCGATTCCCGCTATTTTTTTGGATCGCAGCGACGATGCCTTTAAGATAACTGATCATTTTAAATCCCCAACGAAAGTGATTCTGACTCCTGACTTCTGACTTCTGACTTCTGAATTCTTCTTTAATTACCACAATCGTCACAGACAACTGTCTTCTCTGCTACAAATTTCCACTTTTTGTGAGCTTCGCACCAAAAAGTGAATGCCGTTTTGGCACTAATCAACCGATGAAGACGGCAAGTTGAACATTTGGATGACAAAAGTGTGAGTAAACTTAAGAAATGTGTACGTGCTTGAGGTTTTAACCAAGTCTATGCAAATCTCGCACCACGCTGTCACCCGCCGAGAATTTATTCTCCGGCAGGATATCGGACTGGTGCAAGAGTCAGTCTGTGTAAAACAGGAAAGTTTTGGAGTGGCCCCCATCCTTAGGTTTTCATGTCGCTTTACTACCAAACTCAATCCTTACTATAGCTTCAGAACCCGCTTGGGATTGACAATTAGCAGTATTGCTTTGTTCCTGAGTCAGCTAGTCTCTAATTTAACTCAGAAGAAAAATGATCTCAAAGCTAGTAATACCCAGTTGCAGCTAGAACTAACCGCAAGACTAGCGGCACTGGAAATGCTAAGCCAACAGGCAGAAGAAACACGTTTGGCCCTAGAAAAAGAAAGACAAATGAGTGAACTCAAGTCCCAATTTATTGCCATTGCCTCCCACGAGTTTCGCACACCACTGACTAGTATTCTTTTATCTTGTGAATTTTTAAGAAATCATCACCATAAATTATCAGAAGAAACAAAACAACGATATTTCGGGCAAATTAAATCCAGCGTCAAACATCTAGATCAGGTGATAGAGGATGTTCTTCTTGCTGGTAGAGTACAAGCGGGAAAATTACAGTTCAAGCCTGCCCCCCTCGCTCTAGTAAACTTCTGCTTCGAGTTAGTAGAACAGTTACGGCTGAGTGCTGGCGAGCGGTATAATCTTCACTTTGTTAGTCAATGTTCCCACAATGCCAAAACCAAAAATCTGCCCTTAGTAGATGAAAAATTACTGCAGCATATCCTCACCAATTTACTTTCAAACGCTATTAAGTATTCACCTCAAGGAGGCGATATTCAATTTAACCTGATTTGTGACTTAGAGAGCGTTATTTTCCGGATTCAAGATCAAGGTATTGGCATTCCAAAAGAAGAACAAACAGAGCTATTTACCTCATTTTTTAGATGTAGTAATACAGGCAATCTTCCAGGAACCGGACTCGGGTTAACTATTGTCAAGAATGCCGTTGAATTACACGGAGGTCAAATAACTGTAGAAAGTGAAGTAGGTCTGGGTACAACTTTTACCGTGATCCTGCCACTGAATCATACAGTTGCAGCCGAAAAAATTTCTGAGAAAAATGGAGTGAGTAGCCCAGAGTAAAGCGATATTTGTGCTGCGATCGCCTCAATGTTACGCACTTTTGAGGTGATCCGGTCGCACGTTAAAAAGACCAAGGATTAATGATTACAACCCCTGTCTGAGCAAAATCCTTTTCGTTACGGGTGACAAGTGATAGAGAGTTATGAAGTGCGATGGCTGCAATAAGAGAATCCATTGCGGGTAGAGGTCGCCCCGAAAATTCTAGTTGCCCGACTAAGTTTCCCGACAACACCATTGTGGAGAAATCAATACTTACAGCAATTTGAGATCAAACCCGCCACAAGGATGATAAACTTAAAAGATGTGAAAAAGGAAGATTATTAAAAAATGGCGGTTCTTCAGTACTTGTTATACTAAATTAACAATTTGGTAGAGGGAACGGGGAAGAATGTTAAACGGAAGAAGAAAAGAAGGGAAAAAGGGAAGAGGGACTATGATTCTAGCTTCTTAATCAGAGCAATAATCATTCGACTCCATAGCTCGCAGTAAAGAAATAGAGGGAGCAGATTTAGTTTTTATTGATACCTCCCCACACACAGAAACGGCAGATCTTGCTGCTATTCGTGCTGCTGATTTTATCTTGGTTCCCTGCCGCCCGTCGATTGTGGATTTACGCGCCATCGATGACACTATCGATTTGATTAAATTAGCAAAAAAAACATCTGTTGCCGCCGCAGTTCTCAATGGTGTTCCACCCCAAGGGTCACTAGGAGATGAAGCTTTTGTTGCGATCGCTGGTTATGGTATAGCTGTTGCCCCAGTCAAAATTGGACATAGATCGGCATGCGTTCGCTCTCTCACTTCGGGGCTAACCGCTATTGAATACGAGCCAAAAGGTAAAGCAGCAAAGGAAATTAATGCTTTATACAAGTGGACATAAACCCAAGTTAAAGTGTAAAAAAGTGGAGAAGTGGACATGAACCCAAAGAAGACAACGAAACTGGGAAATGCTTTACACAAGGCTAAAGAGTCCCCAGTAGCCGAGGTTGCAGCACAAGAAGAACAGCCGCAAGAAAATCAAAAATATCCGTTACCACCAAGTCGCCAGGGAACGCGAACAATAGCTGGTCATTTTGACCCGGCGGTAGCTATCCAGTTGAAAAGGATGGCAGCAGAGAAAGAAACTAAGATACAAGCTTTATTGACGGAAGCGTTAAATCTCTTGTTTGAAAAACACGGTGAGAAACCAATAGCTTAACCTTCTGGGGATATTGCAACAAGGGAACTAAAAATTTCCCCAGAAAAAAAACTCCGGCAATGATACCCACTACAACAAAGTACCCAAGTCGTTGTGCCCTGAAATTTCCTGAATATGCCTAAGCGGCACACCAGCACGCTTACATCATAGTTAATGCAGTGCGTCTAAACGAGTGGGTACTGACGCAATACTGCTCGGTTAAGCCCTTTTTACTCGTCTTAGACAACGCTATTTCAAGGGTTTCAGCCTACCTGATTTCCTTAACCGAGCAGTATTGGGTACTGACGCCGACTAGACCAAGGCGATCGCAGGCATCTTTAAGAATCTTGTCAGCAGCAAAACGAGTAAGACGCTCAGTCACACCGCGCCTTCCAGGGAATAAAGCACCCCTGAGCACCTGATAATCTGCCAGTAGAGCCAAGAGACCTGGTTGAATGTCTACGATCTGAGTTTTAAGTTTCCCTTTGGTGGTAGACTTCGTTGTACTCATCCACTCCCACGCCCCGAGTAGCTCTGTACTTTGTCACCTTGAGGGATTCAATCAAAGTGATATCAGCAGCGCTTCAGGTTCCGCCCCACCTTAATTAAATACTTAATCGCTGCCAAGTAACGGTTAATAGTAGCCCCCTTCCTACCCTGTGCCACCAGATGATTTTTAAACTTTAGAATTAACCCGTTAGCCGTCTCCCCATCAAGCGCCCAGAACTTCTCAACGTCCCGCCCCAGAGGTTCTCGTTGCAAAAAATACTCAAAAAATATCCGCACATTGCCAGCATACCCCCGTTGGGTCGTCTGGGCTTTCTGCTGCAACTCCGCCAAAAAATCATTATTGGTTTGTAAAAGACTTGCAACAGAGGCAATAGAGTTTTCAGTATTTTTACTTAATATCTTCTTTGGCAGGCGTTCATGACAATGCATTTTTTCCACTTTCAAAACGCATTAGCTCTAGCACAGTTTCTTTATACTCTTTAAAATTACAATTTCTTTTGATATGGTAGGTTCGCTCAATGGGTAAATCTATAGTTAGTTCAGTTTTAATGCTTCCAGGATGTGAGGTGAGGACATAAATTCGCTGTGAAACAAAAACTGCTTCCTCAACATCATGAGTAATCATAAAAATAGTTGTACCTGTATTTCTCCACAACTCCAGAAGAAATTGTTGCATCATCTCTTTTGTTTGGGCATCCAAAGCACCAAACGGTTCATCCATGAGGAGAATTTTAGGCTGAGATACTAGAACACGAGCGATCGCTACTCGCTGCTGCATACCTCCTGATAGTTCCTTAGGTAGCGCCTTGGCAAATTGACTTAAGCCTACCACATCTAGGTAGTAAGAGACCTGCTGTTGCCTTTTGAGCTTGGGTACGCCCCTCAGCTTTAACCCAAAGCCAACGTTATCTGCTACAGTCATCCAGGGGTAGAGAGAATAGTTTTGAAAAACCATACCCCGATCTGCACCTGGGCCTGTGACTTTCACTCCCTCAACCCGTATTTCCCCAGCAGTGGGAGTATCAAGTCCCGCAATCAGGCGTAATAAAGTCGTTTTCCCTGAGCCAGATGCCCCTACAGCACAGACAAACTCACCTTGTTTGATCTGGATCTTGATGTCTTTGAGGGCAACAATTGTACCGTTGCGGGTGTGAAATTGTTTGTGAAGATTAGCAACTTCTAGATACATAAACGTATAGTTATAGAAGACAAATTACTTCGTGGCCCACCGACAGGAAACGCTCCGTAATAATCGGAATAACAAGTCAATTCCCAAACCAATCAAACCGATTACAATTAGTCCAGCAAATATTTCATCAGTTCTTAGAAAACGTTGAGCAACACTAATTCTTTTTCCCAATCCTTCGGTCGCTGCTACTAGTTCCGCTACGATAACTAAGTTCCATGCCGCTGCCATGTTCACTCGACAGGCATCAATGATGGCAGGCAGGAGGTAGGGAAAAATTACCTGCAACAAAATTTGACTGCGCCTTCCTCCCAAGGTATATGCAGTTTCAATCAATTCTTTGGGAATAAACTTCACCCCATCCATAATCATCAACGTATTAAAGAAAAGGGTGCCGATAAAAATCAGCAGAATCTTTGGCAATTCATCCAAGCCAAAATATAAAATTAACAGTGGGATGAAGGCAGGCGCAGGCATATAGCGAATGATGCCAATCATCGGTTCTAGGAGTGATCGCACACTAGCAAATGTTCCCATGAGTGTCCCCACAGGAATTGAAATGACTGCTGCTAGGAAAAAACCAGTTAGCACCCGGAACATACTGAACTGGATGTCTTTGAACAATGTTCCATCTGACCAGAGTCTCTGAATTGCCCCTAAAACTTGTAGAGGGGTCGGTAAGAACATAGAATTGGTTCCAGCCTTACTAGCAACCCAGCTAGAGAAAATCCACCATAAGCAGATCGGCATGACAAGGGACAGGATGACCAAAATCCCAGTTAATCTTTGAGGAATGTCCTCTGCAATCCGCCAAAATACTGTTGGTGGTAACATTCGCGGCTGAACATCAGTAGATTTACTCATGTGATCCCTCCTCCATACGCCTTATCCATAACATCCTCAAGCCTTTCCTGCTTTATCAGCGTACGCTTTGACAAAGCGGTCATCAAACAGTTTGCTTAAGTCTGGTTTCTGCTTAATCAGGCCACTTTTCAATAGCGACTTACTAATTTCCTGAGCGGTGAAGGATAAGGAAGCCCTGTCATTACCAGAAGCAAAGGCTTTCAGATTTTGTTCTAAGGTGAAAATAGCAGTACCTGCCTCGTATTGCTGATATTCTTTTATACTAGTACCAGCTCGTTTGGCAATAATTTCTGTTGCCTTCTGTTTATTAGCTGCGATAAATTTGAGGGTTTCAAACCATGTATTCACTAAGGCTTGTACATCTTGGGGTCGTTCTTGAATCATCTTGCGTGTAACCACTAAGTGATCGGAAATCGCACCGGGAAAGTCAGCAGAAGAGAATAAAGTCTTACTCCCAGGAAGTAATAATGCTTTGCTAATAAAGGGAGCAAAAATGCCAACTGCATCTAATTTACCAGCAGCAAAAGCCGCCGCTGCCGCACCCGTCTCCAAAGGTTGAAACTGAATATCAGCTTGGGTCAAACCTGCTTTTTCTAATCCTAGTAGTAATAAAAAGTGGTCTACTGTTCCCTCTTCTGCTGCTACCTTTTTACCCTTCAAGTCTTTGATAGAATTAATTCCTTGTCGCACAATAATTTGGTCATTACCTTGAGAATTATCATTCGTCAGCACAATTACCAAATCTGCTCCAGCCGCCACTGAACTGATGGTGTCATTAAGAGTCTGGCTATTACCATCAAGTTGAGTTGTCGCTAAGGCATTTAGCGAATCTAAATAGCCATCAAACCACTTTAAGTTGGCTTTAACTTTATTAGCTGTAAATAAATCTTGTTCTTGAGCCACCTGCCAGGGAAACCAACCAGGCCAAGCACTAAACCCTATTTTAACTGGCTGAATTGCCGATGGAATAGAAGCAGTGTTAGAAGTAGGAATTTGGGAAGGAGTACAACTGACTGTAACTATTAAACTGACAAAAAAAATGCAAAACCAAGACAGTATGGTGCGAACTTTCATTAAGTCTCCTCTCTATAATTTGCAACTTCAACTGAACAACTCAATTAGACTCTCTCTGAGACTCTGGATGAGGAGGTTATTGACTTCAGCTAATTGATCCGAACTAGGCGAATTTCCGTGCGTTGGTTGCGGGGGTCATTTGGAGAAATGCCAGGTAGCAGTTGGCTAAAACCTTCACCCTCAACGACAATATTATGCTTGATATTTCGCAAACGTAGATAATTACCTACTACCTGCGCTCGTTGCTGGCTAAGTTTTTGGTTAAAGTCAGCAGAGCCAATCTGAGACGTATGCCCAATTACTCGCACAGCTACAGTTTGCAGGTTGAATTCTGAAATTTCCTGAGCCAACTGATTGAGTGTTTGCTTACCTTCGTCCTCAAGTTGAGCAGAGCTAAGACCAAATTTCACATCTCCTCGTAATTGCAAATTGCCTATATTAGGAGAAGCTTTAATTTGGTTAGCATTGAGTTTGTTATTGGAGGCAATCACTTTTCCTTTTCCTGTTAGTCTGTCTGCTAGTTCTGGGTTATCGGCACGCACCAAGTCAATCAGATTTTGGCTGTTGCTCGCAGCCTTAGTAATGAACTCAGAGGTAAACAAATCTTTGGGATTCTCAGGAACCTGATTCAATTTACCTGCCAGTGTCAAAACCGCAGCCGTAGAGCCAATTCGTTTCTCTAACGTGCCATTTGTTAACCAGTCTTTAGCTTCAAGAGCAGGAAAAAAGTCAATCCCTTGCAAAACAAAATTGGCATCGCTGGGTGATAGTTTGCCATCCTCAGCAATCTGATTTTGGAACTGTGAAGTATCACGAAGATTGCTATCAATGCGACGATAGTAAGCTGCCAGAAATTCGGAAATCTTCTCAGGTTGAGATTGAATAAGCTGGTTGGAAGCAACAATCACATCTACAATTGCCCCAGGTACATCTTTACTAGATAAGACAACTGTGTACCCCTGCTGTCGAGCTTGGGTGACATAAGGCTCCCAGAGAACAGCAACTGCTACATTTTGATTGGGGTCTTGCAAAAGCTTCCAAGCTTCGGAAGCATCTGCTACCTTATTCACCTGAAAATCTGACAACTTGAACTGATCGAATTTAGTACTTAGCATGAGAGCTAGATATTCACTGGGGGTATCACCAGCGAAAGTAATGCTCAACTGCTTTCCCTGCGATCGCACCTGCTGTATTAATACATTAAGATCCAGAAGTGACTTCAAGTTGGAATACTTTTTTGTATTCAGAACAACCGCATCTGCACCTGCTGTGCGGTCAATTAGCCCGACAATTTTCCCACGAGGTTTTTGTTTGAGAAATTGATCCAGTGTCGTTACTAATAAGTTAGCTTTCCCCTGGTTCAAAAGATCAGAGCGTTTAGCCTGATCGAATTCATCTTCATAATGCAGCTTAACTTCTGATTCTTTGCTAGATTGAAACTCTTTACTCCGAAAGGTACTATAGCCACTAAATGTGTCACCTAGAAGAGTTAATTGTTCGGTTTGATTAACGTTAGTGTTGACATTGGGAACGAAGTTGAATGAATTTTTATTTAGTAGCCAAAAACCACCTATGCCCAAACCAGCAGTAATAGCAAGAGCTAAAGGCAATACTACTCGATTATTAGACTTACTTTTTTTTGCAGATGAGTTCTTTTGAACTAGCTTCTGTCCGCAAATTTCGCACTTTTTTAGAGTTGAAGAGTTACGGTCATGACCACACTTGGAGCAAGTAATATAGTTATGTTCGTTTAGCATCTTTTTATCTCGCTTCTGTTAATCCCAGTTCTTCCTGTATATTGGCTTCCATAGTGGCAACTTGTTTGTTAGTCAGCCCTAATTCTTCTTGAAGTTCAAGCAACTGTGTCTGTTGCTCAAAATCAATTTCAGTATTGCTTTCTAAAAAAGCTCGATACATTAAACCATACTCATAGAGAGCTTGTTGCTGAGAATGCCCACAGGAGTATTTAGTAATAATTTGGTCATACTTTGCTTGAGAAATGCCATACTTTTGGCGAAAATGCTCTAGCATTTGTACTTGAGTTTCAGAAGGATTGCCGCGACGGTAGCAGGTTTCTACTAATTTCGTGAACTTTTCTAAATTACTGTCTAGGTCTTCCGATGCTGTAGAATTTGCTGGTGAAGTTTTGGGAAATTCAGCAGATTTTTGCACAGATTCAGATCTAGTCTGAGCAGGGATAAACAAGCTGTAAGTCTTTACGTAATCCTCGATCGCTACTTCCTGCTTACGGTAGTTAGCATTGTCCTTACCACCGGGAAGAGTCTTTTCTAGTTCTCTCAGATGTGCCATAAGTTTTTGGTAAAGCCCCTGTTTTTCGGTTTTTGTAACCGCTTTTTGACCGACATTTTGGAGTACATCTTCCAAAATCTCCCGTACTCTGCGATTGTGGTCACTAACGAGGTATTCTTCGGCTTCTTGCCAGTCATTTCCAAGAACCTGGGTCTTTTTTAACCCTGTCAATTTGTCTTGATAGCAAAAACGTATTTCAGAGTATTTAGTAATTGAATTTTCTTCCGCAACCACTAACCCAAAAATTTGAGCCAGAATCAGGTTTTGTTTGGCCTGGACTTCAGCTTGAGTTGCTGGCATATGGTCTTGAAACTGGCGATAATCCTGATGGGTATGCAGAGGATTCTTATCTGACTGGGACACAGACCGATAAATCGTCCGCATCCGATCCATCCCCTCGATCAGCCTGAGAGGAAAGGCTCCAATTTCTTGAACAAAGTAAATGTGGTGAGAGTCACCTAGAGGACGAATATCTTTATCAGTAAGTGTACTGGTCTTGCGAATCATTGGGAGTATTATACTTACAGCCGGATCTGTAGGTTTATTACCGCCTTGAATACCGACTATGGTTTGCCGCTTTTCTGCTCTATCTTCCCAACCTAATCGAGCCTGCTCTTGACTGAAGCGCAAGAAAGGCTCACTTTTTTCAAAGATAGTCTTAATCTGAGCTTCCTGCTGTTCTACAGTTGGGTACTCTTCCAGAAACTTGCGAGCCGTGGAGATTTGGATCTTACCACTGCCGACAAATTCATCCAGAGAGCGATTCAAAATTCGCTCAAACAAATCCTTGAGCCTCAAGTTGTCGAAAGTGTATAAATCAAACAGTTTTGTCCCTAACTCTCCCAATATCTGCTGCGAAATTGCCTGGTAGATGATCTCCTGCTTTTCTGCAATGGTCTTGTTATAAATTTGGTCTACATCTTTGCTGTCATAAATTAAAATTCCGTTAACTGTTAGTACTCCAGTTTCACGAACATAAGTTTGTTCTTGGTCAAGAAATCGAGCTTGCAATATTTCGCAGTTGCGTTCTAGAGCAGTCAAATCTACCAGTAAACGCTCAATTTCTTCCTTCAAACTATCCAACAGATGTACTGCCAATGTACGGGCTTTAACTTCTACTTTTGATATATACAGCGACTCCAAAGCCTGTGTAATTCCCCTGAAGTCTTCATCAATCGAACTTTTGCGATTTAGTGCATAAATGAGTTGTTTAGCATGGTCATCTATCTGCTTCAGTAGAGTTTGTAAAGTATTTGTTGCAGCACGCTCTTTGGGTAACCAGTTTTTTTGTCGGTCTTGGTCAAACTGGCTACGATACTCTGTAAAGATGTCTAGAAGTACTTCTAGGAAATGGCGAGCAAATTTTGGACCGCGAAAACGGTCTTCAATGATTTTGTAGACAACCTGTCGGAGTTCTTGGATTTTTTGGGGAATCAGTTGGTTCAGGTTATCCCACATCTTCTGAAAGTAATCACTCCAGCGCCTTGGATCTGTATCACTGTCGTAAAAGTGAGACTTGTATTTGTCCTGTTCTACTGAGATGAAGCGCTGTAGGTTCTCGAAGGGAATATTTAGGTCGTTGCGACGTTTGCGTAAGCCTGCTACCCAATCAGCCACTTCCTTGCTGTAGGGTTTCATATTATCGCCAAGGCTAATGCTGTCGAGTAACTGATGCTCATTTTCAGATTCCGCTAATCGTAGATTAGGCAGGATTTCCGTTTTAATTACATCACGCATCGCCGCAGGCGCAGGGGTAGGGTTAGACCACCAACTAATTAACTGACCTCCTAATCGTAAGGCGCAAGCATTGAGAACCCGCTCTACAGGAAACTGAATGCTCGAAAGCCCGAAACTAATAAAATTCTGAGGATAACCTTTGGAATCAGGACTAGCCCAATGTTTACGAATATTGTCACGGACAAGTTTTTTGTATTGACTGAACCCAGAACTGAAGTCCAAAAAAATGTTTTGGGAAACCATTTCCAAAACAGAGTTGAGGCTAGGAAAAGTTACTTTATCGTTGCTGTTACCAACCAGGTAACAGAAGTTAAAAGGTACATCCTGACTACTTTGGGAACTGATGCGATCGCTCGGATTCGCGCTATACTGAGTCTCAAAACGAGTATCATTGCGTGAATAGTGGTTTAGCTCCATTAGGGCAGTATAAGCATTAGCTACTACCCGGTCACCAAGCCCTGCAAAGGCTCCTGGAAGCACTAAATAAGCTGAGGATTGGGGCAAATCAGAAGGAGGAACCCAGTCTCGCAAGTTATAGGCAATGTCAAGTACCATACCAGAGCCAGTCCCCCCTGAAAGAGAGCAGACTATGAAAATGTTGACACCTTTATCTAGCTGGACTCCCCAACGATCCAGCATAAACTTTTCATGACCAACAATCCTAGATCTAACGTTGTTGAAGCTAGTTTTAATATTTTGGTAGTTCAAAGTGAAGGCAAACTTTCCCAGCGAGCGGATTTGTCCGGCTCCAGCTAGGATTGAATCAGTGCCCTTGAGTTGACTGGGAAACCATTCAGCTAAATGTTCGTAGGCAGAAAGCTTATTTAGAATAGCTTTAGCGTCTTCCACCTTAGACCACACCTGTTCAGCTGGCCGAAGTGAAATGTCTTGCTTTAACACAACCTGTGGTTCAGAAGCCTTTGCATTCTGTTCAGTGTCAATGTGTAAAAATGACAGAATAGGTAAAGCATCCAGGGAGCCGTAAGTCTCTACAATCATTCGGCGGACTTTGATCAGAACTTCCTTTCCTGTTCCTCCCAGTCCAATTACTACGGTGGGAGTCATTCCAATGTAATCGGCCATTTGTAACACTCACTTTACTGAAATTTACTGTATATAGTTTTATTAACATTTGCTCACTTTAGCCCTTAATTGGATGAAGTCGAGCTTATTCCTGCCAAATTGGTGAATGCATTTATCAAGAAAGGCAGAAGGCAAGAGATGGATTTATTCCTTCACGGAAATGCCCGAACCCTCTGGGCGACTCCTTGGGAGCACTCGTGTTTAAGCACGGAGCCAAATTGAAATTTTGGTGTCACAGTAGGGTGGGGTTGGAATCCCCATCTGAACGAAACATAAGTGCCCTCTGCCCTCTGCCTTCTGCCTTCTGCCTTCTTCAAATCACTGTCATACTTGATACTTTAAAAATTAATCTACTCAAGCTTAGAACAAGCTAACCTGTGAACCCATTGGTAAATTTACGGTTCTTTTGAATAGTTGCAACAAATGACTTCTGAGAAACTTGTTGCGCCACCTGTAAGGGCTAAAAACGCCAAAAATGGTTCAAATTTAGGGGCTATGGAGAATTGCAGGCACGTCAGGTCTGTAAGCGAGTCAATATCTACTCGCTTAC
>Ga0116229_10004224_pt1 | contig 23570 bp, 15 predicted proteins | sample S1TSphgellanicum_3_FD_87313 | JGI IMG/M metagenome (GOLD analysis project Ga0116229, IMG submission 87313) | Host-associated microbial communities from peat moss isolated from Minnesota, USA - S1T2_Fc - Sphagnum magellanicum MG | ecosystem: Host-associated > Plants > Peat moss > Unclassified...
ACGGGCCCAGGAGCGGGGGGAAAGCCCCCCAAAAAAAACCACCCCCCCCCCCCCCCCCCCCCCCCCCCCCCCCCCCCCCCTCCACCCATTTAGGTTCCCGCCCACAAAGGTGCATGATGGAGTGGGTAAATTAATAGGTAACGCCAAAATGCAACCCATTGGGCTGCCACCGATTGCGCCTTTTTCCAAGATATTAGGCCAACTGGCGTGGCTTTTAAGAAAGTTGTTGAAGTTTCATGACACGTGGCCCCACCCCGGTGGTCAGTATATCTGTTTACCGTCTGAAAAAGGGGTTCTGTAAGTTACGTGGGAAAAATCATCACCTGATTCCATGGGCTGAGCTGGAAAGATCCCCGCTTCAGTCGGCCATTCCTCTTTCCGTGGATGAAACGCCATTTTCTAACTACCTAACGTATTCCAAATGACCAATTTTATCATCCACATGGATGGGTAGACCCCCACCTCAAATTACGGGAAAGAAAGAATCTCAGTTTTGTTTTGTTTTTCTTTTCTTTTCTTTTTTTTCTTTTTTTTCTTTTTCCTCCTTATGGGAAAAAGTGTGAGAAGGGGGTGGGGGGGAGGGGTGCACAGTTTGGGAGATGAATGAATTTTTTTATACCCCCCTTTTTGTTGTCATTGCCCATCACACGCATTTTTGATGAGCTAAGAAGAAAGGCTCCAAAAAACAATGTGCTTGTCACATGAAAGGCAAAAAATGAAAGTATTCCTATCACATGAAAGGCAAGAAAGTAAAATGTCTATTACACGAAACTCTAACCTTCAAAATTTTGAGAAAGTTATACAATAAATATATCCACAATAGGACGAGAGAAATTTCAAGTCTCAAATTTCAACCCGGGGCCAAATCATGTCCCAAGTGAAAGTCCTAACAACCCAAGTGGAAGTCTCGAAATCCCCATGCGTTTAGGCCCTCGCCCAAGGGCTAAGGGTCAATCATCATCCTTTTTCTCCCTTTGAAAGATACTCCCAATCAATGTAGCATTGTCAAATCTTTGAAACCCTTCAACACTATATATGCTCCGAAGCTTTCTTCATGCTGCACAAGTTGACATGTTCATACAACACTCGTGCTCAGCTTAACGCCCCTTAATTTGCACTTGATTGCCTTCACTCCAAGAGCGGCTCTTCACCCACTTGCTTTCACCCAAAAAAATTTGCTTTTGGGGAAACCTTTGAAATTCTCATTTCCAATTGTTGAATAAGGAATAATCACATGGAGAAAGTAGATGCACCTTCTTGAGTAAAGAACAAACTTGAAAAGCAAAGGGCATTATATATTTGTCTCGACATAATACAATACTTATGGCTTTAACATGGTTCCCAACTCCCACTTAAAGGAATTCATGTGAACAATCATCGTTACCAAAACACAACTTCTTGCATAAATTTATTCCAAAGTCACACAACAATTTGGTAAAAGGCTTATAGGTGCTTTATTGTAAGGATGATTATGGACTTGCTACCTTAAGCTTACTTGATCTTTTTTAGTGCTTACAAAGGTTCATATGGTGGGTAAATTGTCTTTTTTTTTTAATGCCTTGGTCATGTTTGGAGGCAATGTTAAGTGTGTATGTTGATCATATTCAAGGATCACCGGATTCCACTACTTCCATATTTGAACACACTACATTTTGCAATTGGTTCTTTAGGTTGAAATTTTAAATTATCTAGAGTCTTACAATTTTTATGCTTGACATATTATGAGTTTAATTACAGTTGGAGATGTAAGTTATTAACCAATTTGTTGACAAGAATTATGAAATTCATGCAATATGTTACATACTAAAGTTCCACATCCTTGTTTTTTTTCAATTAAGATGTTTCTGAATTTAAAGGGCAACACCACATCGGGTGGGCCTCAATCTAGGGGCCAATATGGGAAATATAGTTGTCAACACCACATATTCACATTAGGGGTGTCACAAGGTTCTAGCCATTAAAATAATCCTATGAACATGTAAGAGTTCAAGTTCACAATTACTTCTATATTGTTTACATGTGATTTTAAATGTCCATTCACAAAGAAATTTTTGTAAACATATACACATATGCCTTGTAAGGCATCCATGTGAATATTGATGACAATGTAGATGCTAATATGATTTTTATTTTATTTTTTGCAATCATTACCTCAACATTGTATGTTTTTATGTGCATGCCATTGTGTGGGATTAAAGCTAATAATATGGATTAGAGGACAATCTTTGGCATTTGGCTTAACAAACAAAGATTAACAAATTCGATAGTCGGATTAAATTTGGGCCTTGTGTTTTTTTAATATGATTATATTTACTCCTTGTAATTTTGAATCATACATATGTATTTCTTGGGGAAGTCATTATTTGTATTTTTTTCGAAATATTTAATATAAATGGATTTTTTGTTGAAATCATATTTGAATTCAATTCCTTTGGTTTTCCCTTGCAAATCCTAGTTTGTTCACCTCATTCATGAATGAAATAAGTTCATTTGTATAATTTCCACATGAAAGACAATTTTTGAAATTGCATGACAAATGAGAAACACCTACGACTACCATAATACCTAGCATGGTTTAGTAACAAGGTGTCTAATTAAAATTAATAATACTAGTGTGGATTATGTTGTTGGCTCAAGTGTGAACACATTGAAGGCTCAACTAATTTTTCCTCCCAAACCCAATTTTTGCAATTTGTTTGAATTTTCAGCTACAAAATCCACTTAAAAATCATCTTCCACCCCTTAACTTTGAAAAATGTGGAATAATTTTATTAAATTTGATTCATTGAGGGTTTCCAACAACACCAAGAATGTCCTCAAATTCCAATACAATTTAGTTTTGATTTTATTTAATTTTCATTGAGAATATGGTTCAATAATCAATAACTTCCACACTGTAACTCCAAACAAGCTCAAACCAAGTTGATGCACCCCTACTCATCAAAAGCTTTCTGAGGACACCAAAAGCACAACATGAAGCACCATGGTTTGGGAAATTTTAATGTGACTCACAAACAAAACAAAACAAGTTACTTTGTTTCATAGATAAATTTTATAATTTGATGTTATATTAAACAATGAAGCAAGTACACTTGAAAGTTTTTTCATATTTTCAACTTGGCAAACAAGTATTCTCATAAATTTTGACAATTCAAATACTGCAAAAATCAAAATTGTCTATCATAGTATAAACCAATTTCAAAACTTCCCTCCTAATCGTGATAGGAAATGGCCCTATCAAATTCCCACACTAAATGGAAGGACCTAGGTCTTCATGTTATATCCCATGGAAATTATGTACCTATTTACCAAGTGTAGAATGCATTTGATCAATGTATTTTTTTGCACCTATCAATTCTAATCAAACAACCTAGGTGCTCATCCTTTACTTGCACTACCCCTTATGGTGAGTTCAAACTAAAAACATATAAAATCATTTCATTTGACCCCAAACATCTTCTCTGCAATGTTGCACACCAAGTTGGGTTTCTCCCATTTAGCAAATATTGGCATGTTCTATTCCATCTATAGTCATCCTATAAACCCAATGGGGATATAGTTTTTATGGTGTTCCCATGGAGGGGAACACATTGCATCCCATGACGCCATTTGGGAGGCCTTTACTTCCATGGCCAAAAATATTGAGTTTTATGTTTCACGTGAACAAACACATGTCCTCTAATTGCCATCATTTACATATTTTCATTGGTGGATCAATATTACATGTTCTCATGAGTCTACATTATAACTAATGTCATCATTGTCAATCCCACTCAAGTTGATTTAGTTTCATAAACTACCATTTCTCATGGAATGATTACAACAATAGCAATTCAAGCAAAGGACATGTTTTATTATGGTTAACACCTCAAGGATGTATTTCTCATTTTTGTCATAGAGATATTTGGGTGTTTTCACCAACATAACAAATTTTTTCATTGTTGTGTTAACATGGTCTGATCAACTAAGGGCACCAAAAGGGTAAAAGCATATTACAATGAACTTTTCTAAATGACATAAAAGCAAAATTGTTGGGTTGAACACATACTATTATATAAAACCCATATATGCAAGTTGGAAATTCCAACAAAATGGACTTAGATAAGTGAAACAAATATCTTTGCCTTACTTACTTTCAAATAATTACACCAAAAACATTAATTTTCAATGAAATATGGACTTTGCAATCGAGACCATCTTGGGGTCACGATCCATTAAAAAAAATGTTATGGATTCATTATTTTTAATGGAATTGCAGATTTTTCCACAATTTTGGGACATGTTATAATCTCAAGGGTTATGACACTTAGGAATAAAAAGTTTGAAAAATATGAAATACATGTGATGGACTTTATTATTCCTTATTGTGTGTAATAGAAGTAAAAAAAAATTCAAAGTCTGTCACATATCCAAAAGGATGTTTTTCATGTTCAATAGTAAATAAAGGTGTTCAAAAAGGTTGAAAGTAGGGTACAACACCATTAACTTGGACATGGAAAAGATGTCAACTTTAACATTGTTTCAAGGTTTTTGTGGTTTTGTTCATTTTTTTACGTTTAAAAATACATTAGAAAAACTTCCAAAATGGACTTTGTAATGGCCATTTTTGGTAGACCCTAATGTGTTTTCACCCAAAAGTTGTACATTGTTTGAATTGTACATATTTTATAAGCAAAGCATGTTCATAACTTTGTAAAAAAATTTAAGCCACCTCTATTTTGAAACAAGTCATTATTGCTAAGAAGGCCTTTTATAAGCTTGGTGTTTTTTTTAAAAATCCACCTCTTTCTTTTTCTAATTTGCTTCGTGCAAATGGTGTGGGGTTTAAAACATAGGTTATTATTTTGCCTCCCTTTGGTAGGTTCTATTGTTTTCCTTTGTAGCCTTTGTTCGTGTGCTTTCACTTTTGAATTTTTAAAATTTTTGATCATATTTCTTTTGAATTGGGGTTTTTTCTGTAATAGATTTTGATATGGATTCATTAATAAAGAGGTTATGTTTTATAAAATTCCCATAAAATGGCATCACAAACATTTTAGGGCATGATTTGGCAATAATAGTCATGTGAAATATCTTTTTTCATAGGTTCATACTACTCCATACATGGATATTGTCCATCTAAAACATGTATGAAGCACGTATAAGTAGGATGCAAGATTCTACATGTTGGTTTGTTGTAGTAATGATCAAAAAGACCATTCGCCAAAATTACAACTTTAAAAAAACACTTTCATTTTGATGTTTCCATACTATTTCATGAATCTACAATTTCCTAGTTAACCTTGTGCTGAATTTTCTTTGCATTGATGAGTGACAAAATCTTAGAATTTCCCCAATCAACTTATCTAAGTATTTTTGCTTTGGCTTCCATGAATTTTGATTCATCTACAATTTTTGTCTTCCTTTTGTTGGTTTGAGATGGACCTATGTTATCATCACTTATATTTTTAACATTTGCATATGAGTATCAAATCCTCATCATTATTTTCTTTATAATTTCAAGCTTTTATTTCATTTTCTTGAAATATTTTTTCCTTGCATTATTTTCACTTTTATTGGGTTTGCATATGATCAAGAAGGCAAATTTATGCAATGGGTGCAAGGAATTCAAGTTACTTAAAACATCACATGGCAACATGGTTGCTAAAGCCACTACATTTGTTGGTAGTGGTGGTTGTTGAGGAATGTTGTATTCTTCATCAAATTGGTGCAAGTCAACAACTCAGGGAAGTCACTTCCATGTAAAAAAAATTTATTTCAAATGGCATGCAAAAAATAAAGGGTGAAACTTATTGGAAATACATATAATTTATGGTTTATTTGAATGTAAATAGAACACCTATAACTCATTATGATAATATATTACAAATATATTTTATATATTTTATATATTTTATGATGTACCTAGAATATTTCATTATTTTATAGCATACCAAAAAATACCCTTTTATTTCAAATGCTTCCTAAAATATACAAGGAGTGGCTTCCCCAAGGTTGATAATCAATGGGTGTGAACAATGAAATCTCTTAAATACGAACTATTCACCATTGATGTACAACATCTTGATGATGATTTGCACCAATATTATGGTTCACACAAATTTAAAATGTAAGTTCAAATTTTATAGTTAAACCTATTACATACAATTCATGGATAGAGTTCTTTTGTTATTATGTTTTTATAAATATAGGTTTTGCACCTTTACAAATAATGATGGTAATGGAGATAAAAATTGAAGGAGCAATCGCAATGAACTTGCAAGAAGTATGGAAGAAATGATGGTAGCAATAGAAGTTAAAGAAAGAAAAGGGGGAAAAAATGGGCAAAAAACAAAAGAAAGAAGATGTTTTGGCTTAACATTGAGATATTTGCTCATTTTTTGAAATTTTATGTAACACCAAAAACAACTTAAAATGTTCATTTTCTTAGATTTAATGTTTGTTAACATTAGTTGTTAACACCAACACCATGTCACCTACCATTTTATTTTAAATGAACATTAGTTAACATATTGTGTGTGAATTATTGCATTTTTATCATGTTTTGGTTTCCAATGACCTTTTTGAATGAGGTTATGGAAGTTGTATGTACATGTAGAGTGTGTATGTGAAAGAAATCTTGGCATTTCCATGATTTCAAAATATTGTTCTTGTTAATTGAAAATTTATAGAGCATTGTCATTAGTTGATGTTATTAAAAAAAAAGCTTGGAGAAGCAAATTGAGGTCCAAAAAAATACTTCCATATTCTTTTTGTCTTTGAAAAAGAAAAAGGGACAAGTTGACTTTGATATAATATGTAACAAAGATGATGTTAATGATGATGAAAATTAATTGATTCAAATTTCGAGAATTTTCTAGATTTTGTGGTACACCATTTCAATTATTAAAGTAGAATGCCACCCAAACAAATCCTTTCTTCACCAAAACATTCATGGATGATTTGTTCAAAGAAGAGAAGGTCTTATGAAAATTGGCTCACATAAAACAAATGACCTTTTATTTTTGCAACAATGAAGTGCCATCGCAATATCTCTATTGATTTGCTCTATTGATTTGCATTACTTGAAATTAATTCACATGTGATCAAAGTTTATTGATATATCATTGTTGGTTAAGAACAAGTGGTCCTTTCAATTTGTTTACATGTGATGCAATCTAATTTTGTGTTATTTATTTTCATATATGTTATCAAGGACAAATACGAGGCCTTTTGACAAATTGAATAGATGGGTGATGTATGAATGGCTTACACACGATGGAAAGGTGAAACCAAAGTATAATTGTTTCATATATGAAGATATAACCATTGTACATCAACACCACATGAAGGGTTTATTTCATCTACACTAAATGTTATGAAATTTTTTTGTGACATGCTTCGTGGAATGAAAGATGTAGGCCAATTGTTGAGAGTTGGTATTTTACAACTTATTATCTTTGGATCTATCAATGCACATGTTTTGAAGGTGATGGGAAGGTTAAAGGTTACAAGAAAATGGGTACGATATTTTGTAAAATTTCAATTGTAGTGGAGTTATCAATGAGCTATAATGGCATGTGGAAAAAACTTCCATATGATTTGGAGAATGAAGGAAAATTCATGGTGTATAAGGTGGCCTATTTGGTGAAGGCCTATGACATACCTCTAATTTTAGTCATGAACAATGATCAAATAGGTATGGTCTTATTTAAATATTATGTATGTGTCAACCACGAATATGAATAAACCCCTACTTTCCATAGATTTCCATCAAACGTATTAGTTTGATGATTGATTCAAAGGTGTTGTGGTAAACAATGATTTTGTTAAACTTCATATTAAACTAATTCTAAAGTTATTCATTGCATTGTTTGCATTAAGTATACATTTGATTTTAATGGCCAAGGATTGTACTTGAGAAAGAAAAGGTTCTAAACACATCAAGGTCATCAACATGAAATATAAACATTGAGTGACAATTTGTGTATCATTAGTAGCAAATGGCATTCTGCTACCTATGAAAATCATCTTCATTAACAAAACTAAGTGATAATTACCAAAAAATCCACTAGCCAAGATTTCTTTTGATTATGGTTTCATCTCACAATGATTGAAAATCGTTGGTCAACAATTAAATCACGCCAATAGTTTGTGTGTCATGTTTTTTTTCCTTACTATGAAAATCTAATTATGAAAATGGAGTTGCATAACAATCAAGAAAATGATATGGCTTATTGATTGTTGGTCTATGCACAAGCTAAAAGTTTTTCTTTCTTAGATGAAAAAATGTATCCTTTCATTTGTGTATTGTCCATCCCAACAAATTGCACATAAAAGTTATAACATGTTGATGTCATTCTTCAAAGGCCATTGAAGTGTGGATTTACGACAAAGTTTAAACAATGTAGTCTATAACATCAATTCAATGTTAGATAGAACATTTTGTTCCCAAGATTCAAGTTCATCTTTGAATAGGCACATTATGTGAACATCTATGCATGTGGTTTTGGGAGTCTTGACAAGTTGTCAGATCTTGTACAATCATGATCATAAAGGGTTGGGGAAAATGTGAATTATAAAGGGTATTTGATCTTGAATTTCAAAGAAAAACTATGGATGCAAATGAGAACAATGTTCCTTTCATTATTATTGATGATATTTGTGAAGACACTAATGAGGAAGAAAAACATGACTTTGATGAGTTATTTGAAGACAATGCAACTTAAACACGTGATGGCCAAATGTGTAAATGCTTTCCAAATTAGTTAGATTATTTTTGTTGAAGAGAGATTATATATCAAGGTTTTTCAACGCCTCCATTGAGAGTTTTTCAAACTTTTATTTTTTAATATGATTATTGTGTGAGCTTGAATTGCTACAATCATATTGGTGTATGAATATTGTTGAAGTGATTATAAACAAGTTTGTCACAATTGAAGTTTCAACTCAAATTTTGCAAATTGAAACTTGTTTTCATGAAAGAGGAATTTTTTCAAATTTCAACATACTAAGCCAAAAATTTCCTTAAATTTTCTAAACTTTAACATGAAATTTCTTAACAAATTACAAATTTCATTTAAAATTAATTAGTATCAATTATGACATCCACATAGGGTTAAAAAAATAAAGAGTTACTATGTAGATAAATAAGTAGATAAGGCATTTGATAATTACTAAAAAACTAGATACACATGAGTGGTTAGTAATTAGTACAAAACTAATTATTATGCTTAAATATGAAGCATGAATACAATAGAAAAATGGTACCTATTCATCACACCAACTGGTGCATTGTTAGGTGTTGTTTATAATACAATCTAGTGTTGGCCAATTATTGAAATTTGATTTAGTTATCAAAAATCAATAACCAATTAGAAGGTTATCACAAAATATAATAACCTATCCAAATGGCCTACTTATCATCTATGTAGGTTATCAATCCTTAGACACTTAATATTTTTATGATAGAAAACCCAAAAAATAAAGACAATTTTCATATTTTTACTTGTTTGTTAAAACCCTTATAATTAACTGGTTGACAACTAGTGATAACCATTGATTATTTGATAACCTAACTTTATGCATAATTGGTGATTATTATCCCCCAATTAGTGATAATTTATGTGGCACCCAATTTTGTTTTGACATTGATATTGCTAACCTAATTGGCAATGTGGAAGCTGACCCTACACTACGGTATTGAGATTAATAAATAAGGCTAAACACTTAAGAGAGACATTAAAGGAGACTGAAACTTCTAGGACCACCAATTTATGTTGGGACCACACCAAAATTGATGGTCCCAACATTGATTTTTCATATAAATCTTTTTCAAATCATGTGCAATAAATGATGAATTTCAATGTTTGAAACCATCTTTCAAAAAAAAATTTGCTAACTAACTTTGCGGGATACACGGTCTTTAGAGGATACACAACTTTGGAGGGTGAAACCAAGGGGCGCAAAAGCAAGGTGACTTCCAAAACAACTCTAATACTCAAGGACCTTGCCTGATAGGTTCAAAAGGAAGTGTATACCAGTTCAACACTCATTTTGGCAAATAGCCAACCAGCAATTGATGAAGGATCTTGTGTGAAATATTCAATGGAAAGGAAATTACTTGAGGGTGCACATTTGGTGTTTTAGGGATAGAAAGGAGGGCTACTACTGAATCTCCTCCCCACTAGTGCTATAACCAACAGATTGATTGATTGGGAGTTGCTAGCTAGAGAAGTGGGAATATCTAGAAAGGTGTGGGGGTTGGGGTTGCAGAAGGATTTGGTGGCCCCATTGGAAAACAATAATAACCGCCAGGACCAGTACAACTTCTATTGTTTGGACTCAAAGTTTATAGGATCAAGTTTTTTTAGGGTTTTCCTCTTCAAATCCCAGGACTCAATTGAAAGTTTGTTATTGTAGTCAGTACAAAAGGACACCCTTGCTTGCTTGCTTTCTTCTTTCTTTCTTTCTTTCTTTCTTTCTTCTTCCCTGACTGCCTTTTTGTACTGCCTGCTTCTTCTTTTTTTCTCCTTTTGGCTTGTTCAAGATTTGTCTGGTGCTGCCCCATACAACCCTTGGGTCCTGTTATGCTTGATTTGGGTTTGTATTGGTGTTTTTACAAGTCCAAAATATGCCTAAAATAGGTCCTTTGGGCCCTGTTATGCATGTTTTGGGTTTGTAATGGTGTTTTTACAAGTCCAAAATATGCATAAAATAGGTCCAAAGTGTGTCTGGTGCTGCCCATATTTACGCCCTTTGGATCCTGTTACAGTAAACTCTCTCTAAACTAATACTATGTAAACTAATATTCTCTCTAAACTAATATGCGGGCACAGGCCCGTGACGGGCCTCATACTTAATCTAATAATTCTCCATAAACTGATATTCAATATATTTTTTCGATCCCATAGCATTTTATAAACTAATACATCATACATATGGCACAAAAAAGCGAAGGAGGGCATTTTGAGAGTACCCAGAGTGCAGCTTTCCACAACCTCACTTTCTGCCAAGATTTCGACCACTCATGTCATATGATTTTTTACGTGCTTCTTTGATCCTCCACAAAGCTCCACAAGGTTCTGTTACCTTCCCCAATGATCCATGACCTTCTACTAACCTCCATGACCTTCCATGCTGCTTTGGCAGGTTCCGAAATGATTTTTGTTACCCCCCATATAATTTGTGTAAACTAATATCCTCCATAAACTAATATCTTCTGGCCGGTCCCAAGGATATTAGTTTAGAGAGAGTTTACTGTATGCATGTTTTGGACCGGATTTGTAATGGTGTCTTAAAAGTCCAAAAGATGCATAAAATGGGGCCATAGTGTATCTGGGCATCATCCATCTTTTTTTCTGACAAACCAAGGGCAGACAAGGGAAAAAAAAGAAGTGGGCAGAACTCTTTTGTACAGCCTACAATAACAGCCCATGTGCACATCTAATGTTGGGTGGGGGGGGAGGGGGCAGTTTTCTGTTGAGTTTGACACACCCCCCTATGCTGGAATGTCTGGCTCACCCTTTTCTATTCTCCATGCAACCTATGATGGCTCATCAACCTTTGCCCCTTGGGAGATTCCTTTGGCAGTATTGAAGCCAATACGCCAAAGTTGAGCTTCTTTTCCTCTTTTGTGGTGAATTTGGAAAGGAATCAAGTTCCCCTATATATACCATCCCGTACCTTGGCAACTTCAACACTAAATTATATTTATTTCAGAAATGTTGAAAATTTTAAAAAAAAAAAAAAGATTTCTAAACAACAATCTTTTTTGAAGGAATTTACAAAAAAAATAATTTTTTAATCTGTTTAAATACTCGTTGTCACATGGAATCTTCAATATAAAATAATTATTCAATAGTGAAATATTGAACTTGCCATGGTAATATAGTCATTGGTGAAAAATCCATAAGAGAATTCGGGTTACTTTCTTTCTCTCCAATTGGTAGAGTATGATTTGGGTTGGAATGGACCTCTCATGCTGATCTATCAAATCCTCTCAAAGTTGGATTTCTGTAGATAAGTGATATATGTAAAATGATGTGTTCTTCTTAACTTCATTTGTTTCCAAATGCCCTAAAATGAGCTTTGAGATTGGTTTTTGAGGGAAATTTGCTAGCTCGTCGTAGCCATGGGAATCTATACCTTTGAACTTGTTTTCCTAGAAGTTGTGTGTCAACACTCAAGGTTTTACTACATTTTATGATTGACAATCACAAAAACAATCGTTTGACGACGTTTTGGTAACAATTCTTCTTGCCTTTTGGTCAATGTTTTGTGTCAAGAGGTGCTTAAGTTATATTGGCTAAAGCTGTTTTTATGTGTTTAACACCTCTTTCTGTGCTCATCACCAAAATCAAGTTTGCAATCTAAATGAAATTCTTGACATTTTGAATTGGGTTGTGATAATTTGGACTTTTTTTGGGTTGTTGTTGGCCATTAGTTGATGTAGTTTGGTGAATCAGCTCCATTTTACATCATGTAATTGAGCACGAAGAGAATTGAAATGAAAAGAATCCATTACAAAAAGAGGGAGAGGGGGGGGGGGGAGGATGTTTGGAAAAATGATTGCCATCAATCTCCAAAAAAAGGCAAAAATAACATGAAAAGAAATACATTTGTCATGTTAGGTTTTTGAAGACAAAAAGGAGTCTTCATTGCATGATGACCTCATCTTGGATTGTAGAATATTATTCTTGCAAATTAAATTGTGTCTATGGCCCCACCTTCAGTCAAATTTGTTGTTTGAATCACATGCAAATTCAACAACTCTCTCCAATTGTACCACAAAGACCCAACCAAATCAAGAGTGCCACTCACTCAAACAAGCAAATTGTTGGTCCACTTACTTTGGTTACAATACATCTTTTTTTCAATTTTTTAATATAGAACCCCAAAAGTTTTTTTTTTTTTTTTCCTTTGTATCTTGTTTTTAATGGAAACAAGTCAAATGTTCAGTGGTTGTAATGACTTTCTAAATGCCAAACATGGTCTTCTTCATGCAAAATGTGTTGAAACTATTATCATTGTGTTTTAAAAACTAAATTTGAACATTTTATACATGATATATCTTTAATCACACACAATCACCTTCTTTCTTTAGGCACTCATCATGCCTCCAACTAAAATTTTAGCATTTGAAAAAAGTTCACTTTGCATCCACTTTAATCCACTTTCATTTGAAAAAGCTCTAAACAATGAAAATGGTTTTCCTATTGCTGTGCAAAATTGTCATCCAAAAAAACAACCAACCGATGGATGGACGAGGTTCATTAAATGGACAATATATGGGTAAGGGAAAGGTTCTACATCAAATGGACTAGAGAAAATTTCTTTTGTACCCAAAAGCATGTTGGGACTTGGGACAAACTATGGTGGTAGATGGTTCTACCAGTTTGGATACCTAACCCTAGCTTCAGAGATGGGTGTTGATGAGCATGGCCCAGATAGTTTTCTAGGATTTGGGAATGATTCATTTTTATTTTTTTGGGAAGAACTTCAAATTTTCCCTTGTCATTAGATTAGTTGATTAACCCCACATTGCACTTGGTCATGGTGTTGTATACTTAGTTGTTTGTTGGGGCTCCTTGACTCTTGTGTGTTCTTTTATGCCCGTGGGTTTGACAGATCTTAGCAAACCCAGAACAGACAGATTTCGTGGTTTCCCTCAAGGCTTCTGGCAAGACCACCACCGTGAACGATCATCCAACTGGTGCATTGGTGGGTTCTAGTTCACCAGCACAGCCCGCATGTCCCTGGCTGGGTTCAAGATTCAAAAGTTCAACTTCGGACGACGATCTTTACACCTTGGGAGTCGCAAAGCACTGGGGGCTTGATTGGTTCATACAAATGCTCATTGGCTACCTTCCAATATTTAGCTACTGGAACTTGTGATCCTCCAGCCGGAATGCTGCAGCTCAATTCACACTACTACTACCCATGCCACAAACAAACAACGATGGAACCTCCAATGGATCCAAAGCATGCTGTCTGTCAGGAGCTTTTTGCCCTGGGAACAAAAGGGTCACGGGTGAACCTACTTGTAAACAACAGAGGTGCAAGCAAGCAAACAGTGCTATCGCTGAGAAGCATTCAAATGGATGTTGGAGATTGTATTAACATTCAGACACCCCACCCCCGCCCACTCCAAGGAAATTACATCCAAATTTCAACACCATCTGTGAAGCAGCAGAAAATTGTGCTCGGTCAGACTGCCATCTTCATCAAAGGTTGTTCCATGTAAGGTAACGCCTGAGATTGCGGGCATTACCATACCAAAGCAAGGGCCCATGTGAGGTGGAGCTGAGGCGGTCCCAATTCTGATAATGCCCATGACAAAGGGAGTTACACAATGTAAAAAATCAATGATTTTAAATTCTTCTTCCTGTGATACCCAATGGGTTTCCAGCAAGTGCATTAAAATGGGATGTGAGTTCTTACATCTGAGGAGCATTCCTCCAAATGTATTACAAATCTTTTCAGAGTTTAACACTTACACGAGGCCAGTGTAAATATCTGCCAAATACACTTATGCAGCCCTGTGTAAATGTTTTGAGTTGTGGAAGTGTAAATACTAAAACTATTCATAGAGTCATAAAGTCACTCTGTTCTTTGTCCTCCTTTCACCCCCGAACCCTCCTTTCAGTGATAACCATAAAGGAAGGAAATTTTATTAAATCTGGGAATGAAATGCAGAAAGTCAGCATTTAATACACAAGTTCAAGACTAAGTTTATAGTAGCTTTCAAAATAGGAGGAGTGAAAATACATGCAGCAACAGTGAAGGCGCTAAAGAAAAAGGAAAGACAGGGTGAAACTCAGTTTACCGCAAAAACTGAGGTCCCCCACCCTTGAATGCTAATTTTTTTTTTGCGGGGTAGGTTTTGTTTTTTTTGAATTTTTCACCCTATTTATGATCACATTCAGCGTTCTAGTGTTGTTTTCCTTTATTATATACCTTTAATGACCATACCTTCTTGCAAAGTCATATTAATTAATTGTGGGTACATATTTTGATGGTCTTTTTTTTTTGCAGTGGGCCATTTAGTTGACTTATCATTAAAAAAAACATTATGAAGTCTCCCCTCCTCAAGTAAAAATCATATTTTTACATTTTTTTACATCTATTTAATTTTACACATACACTTAGAGTGTAAGTCCCAAACCATTTACATGCACAACACTGGTTTTTACATTGGTAGAATTTTAATAGGACTTGTATCCTTTTGTATTCCTTCTCATTTCCTCCTCACAATGGTTTTCTAAAACAACAATAAACTTTTAAACTAGTTTTGTGATGTCAAAAAGTGTGAGTTTTTCTCAAAAAGATTCCCAAGAAATACATTGTTGTTGTTACAATTTTTATGTGTAGGGTAAAGCTTCATGGTGGACCTAGGACAAGTCCAACAATGCATTTGTGGAAATGTCCTTCACTAGTGAACTTTACCCATAGTAGAGCACAATGTGAAATCGCATTTGGGATATGTCTTTCACTCGTGAGGTTTACTTGTAATAAAGCACAAGGTGAGAGTTATCACGAACCTAAACATATGTAGCTGGGCAGGGTTCATATCAGTGTTGGGTGATTATTAAAACCAATGTTGTCCAGATATGAAGGCTAGATATGAAGTTTTGAGGTTTTGCCTAGGTTATCAATATGGCATTTTTAATTTAAAAATTGATAGAAGAATATGCATTAAAAAAGATTAGTAATACATTTGTAATAGTGGATTTATTTTTTTCAATTTTTTTCATTTGATGGATATGGATTTGTCAAAATTTTAGGATAATTACAAGATATGTACAAAGGTTAAGAAAAAAATTTAGATGTTTGACACTAATTTTTGCAATCACACATTTGCTTTACAAGAACATATTTTTTTGCAAAACTAATAAACTTGTGGAAAAGTTGAACCCTGATTCTTTAAAGAACTTTGCCCAATACAACACAAGCTTCTTACTCTAACCACACCCCACCTAAAACACAAAAACATCCAACCCCACACAACATGACTAAAAGTTATCATCCTTGTTGTCAATGAACTCCAAAAGTAAAATCAACACGAACACAAAGACTAAGTTTTTTCAAATTTCAAATTCCAACAATATTAATTAAACAGAATAACAACAAAAATATTTGTGATCTCATCTTGACAAACCTAATCATAATCCAACTTCAATTTTTCAAAATAATTTGATACTTCAATCAAATCATAATGTTCTTCAACCAATAAAATATCAACTTTCATAAAATTTGTCAAATTCTTATGTTGCAAACAATTCAAATGAGGATTATTACACTAGTTTTTCACCACAGTGATGATGCAATAAAATTTTTCCACCTATAACTTACAATGCCTTAGAGCTATCAACACATGAACAAGATTGAACACACATTTAGTTTCAATCAACTTTAATCTTGAAATACACAAGATTTGTTTGGCAAAGAAACTAACATTTGGAAGTTGACCTTTTTGAATTCACCACCAAGATAGGGGATTAAAACATGTAGCAAGAATTACAGATAACCTCTTGAACAAATATTATTCCCCAACAACAACTGCATATGAAGCCTTTTCCACAAATGTGCCAACACCAAAGATTTTATTGTCTTATTCAATAAACTGATCAAATCCAACAATTATTGTTATACATGCTTAGATAGTAGGGTTTAGTACTTCAAAGACTGTCATTAAAAGAGGGATACTGCATTTGCATCATACTCAAAAGCAAGATGAATACAATCCCAATCCCCATGTTCCACATAGTTTTCCACAAGTTGTAAAAACTTGAAACAAGGATCAAACATAATGGCAAACATATTTTGAATATGATGTGGATGATATACTTTCAAAAATTATGAAAAAGGTTGATCATCTTAACAACTTCAGCTCACATGAAATTTTGAAAGACCCTCTTAGCATCAAAGAAATCAAGAAAATTAATAACATCAATAGCATGTCTCATCTCAACTTCCAAAGTCAATGTAAAATTGATAGATGTAATGAGAACACTTAAGCATTATATAATAGCCAATGACCTCCTAACTAGTTCATCACACAAGTAGTGATAATGCGGTTCAAAACATTTGTGAGTGTTTTCACAATTACCCAAACTTCAACCTTAAGAATTTTTTGCTACAAAATAATTGCTCTTTGTTGCCCACAACACAAGATAATGGCCTCTTTAAATTCTAGTGTCTCTTCAAATAATAATCACCTTATTGACAAATTTGGTTTTCATTAGGGTTTTGAGTTTTTGAGGTTGCAACCCTCTTTCAACACATGCCTTTTCCCATTCATGCCTTCCTTTTCTGATTTTTTTATTCATGTGATTATCTTCTATAAATTGCCATAGGTAGCCTTCACATTGACATGTTTTAAACTTGTAGCCACATTTTTATCATTACTAACATATTAGTAGGCTCCAAGCATGATGTGACCAAAACACATCCCTTTGTAAACACGTTGAAATTTCAAAGGGACAATCAATAATGTAACATAATGTTGTTGCCATAAACATTAGGTTGTTGATTTTATATTTCACAAAAGTAATCACATAATGCATCAAACCATATTTTCCAAATAAAATATGCAACTGCCTAGCCATGAAAAGCCTTGTGGTTTCATGAACTTCAAATAAACCAACACTAGCATACATAGGGGTCCAAAAATCATTCAAATAATTAATTACCAAGCATTACAACGAAATTCATATGTGTAACCCAAATGATTTCATTGGATTTCGAATGTATTCACTAATCCCACTAAACAAGATTAGCACCCACATTTTGTAATAGTGAAAGCAAATGTCATTACAAGAAATATTGTATTATATAACCATCCAATTTGCGACTACATGCGACTGTCCATCATTTGCAACTATGTTTTATAATTTTTACAACTAATAACCATCTTTTTAATTTTCTTATTATTTTTGCAACTATGATGTGATTACTATATTGCACATCCTTCCATATTAACTAAGTTTTTCGATTATTCGTCCAAGAATAGGCCCTTATGTTCATTTAGTCACAAATTTGGTTGTAGTTTGGTTACTTTTGCAATGTGCCCATACATTTAATGTACATTAAGATGTTTTTGACTACATTAAAAATATATTTAACATGTAACAAAACTACATGAAGTGTGTATTAAAACGTATTTAAATATATTTAACCTATATTCAACGCATGTTGAACTCATATTATTTCATACTATGAACATATTAAAAAAAATAATTTCACCTTGATTTCATATTATGGTTTTTTTACAAATATACCATGTTTATTTTGATGTATAATTAAATTATAGTGGTAAGGTCATATTAAGATGACATAATCTTAATTTCAAACTAATATTCATTATTCATAAAATAGTAATATCAAAAAATTGATTAAATAATGTAAAATATGGAATAATAATTAACTAACTAAATATGATTTTAATGAATCAATCATTTAGTTTTATAATTTATTCTTGAATAGTTTATTAATAATAATTGATCAACTAATACACATAATTAATTAATTATAAGAATTTTTAAAAAAAATGATGTATTCTTTATTTCATAATTTAATAGTGACTAATCAATAAATAATTTTTAAAAATTTAATTAGTATTTTAATCTCTTTATTTAACCAATTAAATATTTTAGCAATTAATATTCAATATTTACTGATTTATTTGACAAGTTTTTCATTTCAAGTTATTAATCAAACTACAAATTATAAAAAACTAATTAATAAGTTAATTATTAATTCATTAATTTTCATTTAATTATTTGATCATTAATATTTACTAATCAAGAGATATGGTAAATAAAAAATAAATATTACTTAATTAATATTTATTTAGATTATAAAAATTAATAAATATTTATTTATTTATATTATAAAATATTAATTAAAATTTCCCAAATTCAAATACTTAGTTATTTAAAAATGATTAATTAAATTTATTTTCCATTTAATTCATAACTTCCAAATTAATAACTAATGTTTATTGATCAGTTCAGAATTTATTAAAATTTAATTAACACTTCAATTAGTTATTCAATTAATTATCTCATAATCCATATTTACTAATCAAGAGTTATGGTAAATAGATAATAAATAATAATTAATTAATAGTTATGTAGCTTATAAAATATTAATTAAAATATCAAAAATTCGATTATCTAGTTATTTTAATGATTCATTAAATCGATTTCCTATTTAATTCATAAGTTTAGAATTAATAATTAATTTTTATTAATTAGTTAAAAATTTATCAAAAGTTCATTAATACTTCGGTTAATTATCTAATAATTCATATTTACTACTCAAAAGTTATAGTAAATAGATAATAAATATTAGTTTATTAATAATTTTTGTAGCTTATATAAGATTAATTAAAATTTCACAAATTCAATTATCTAGTTATTTATTAATGATTAATTAATTAAATTGATTTCCTATTTAGTTCATAAGTTCAGAATTAATAATTTAATAATTGGTTTAAGTTTTATTAAAAGTTAATGAATACTTTAGTTAATAATTTAAATGATATTTATCGATTAAATAACTTGATAACTTAATAATATAATATATAATATTCAATATTTATTATTATTTAATAATTAAATATATAAGATAGTTAATCATTTATTTATTTACTTATTTGTTCAATTAGTTGATAACTAAAACTTAAAAGGTTAAGTTTCAGAAATTAAAGTTATTAGTAATAATAGTTTTATTAAATTTAGAATTAAAATAATGACTAGTTAATTAATTTCATAAAATAATTACATATTGTTGATGAATTATGATTATGAATTAATTGATTAGTTAGTGAAAAAAATGAAATAAAAGTGAATGTTAGTTTCAGAATTAAATAATTAAAAAATGGTAGGTAATTATAGGTAGGTTTGTAAGTGGGTAGGTAGGTAGGTAGGTAATTAATTAATGGTTAATTGATTTATGAGCTACTTAATTAGTTTCCTTTTTACTTATTTAATTATATAGTTATGTAGTTTACAAAACAAAACATAAGCACAGAGCATATGGGCTAAATTTTTTAGTTATAACTCAATTTGCAACTAAGGTGCAACTACAAAATTTAACCGATATGTGTTGTCTTTTTTCTCATCTTGGTAACTATATAACAAAGGTGCCTTTCACTATTACAAAACATAGTTTTTTAAGAGGTTCAAATTGATTAATTTGTCATTTTGATTAAAGGCTAGGGCTTGAATGACACATATATTTATCCTAGGGGGGGACATTACTCAAAAAAATTAAAAAATATGTGAATAAAAATATAGGGTGCAATATATTGGTTGTGACGTAAAAGTTATAAGTTAATTATTTAAAAATAGGGTGATATATATTTTGAAAATCATATTATAATAAATATAAGGTATGTGTAAATATGTAATATTAATTTTTTAAAATAAAAAAAATAGCATGTGTAGTATAAAATAAATGTATTAGTTATTAGTAGGTTCAATTATTATGAAATAATGTTGATTAATTATTTTTTGATTGTATATGATGCTTATAGGGTCAATAAATTAATTGAAGCAAAACTAGGTTTAGGACATTTAAGTGAACATGGAAAAAAACCATTTAAAAATTTAAGTTTGACATTTTTGACAATTAAGGTTTTAGACTTTAGGGTTACAAGGAGGTGGCGGCGATGTCTTCTAGTAAAAGAACCTTGTTTCTTTTTTTTGAAGGTTCAAACACATGTTTGTACATTTTGTTTCTTCAACATGGTTGGAAGGATTTTTGTGGTCAAACAAATTTTGAATTTATGTTTCAAGGAGCACGCAAGCAAAGGCAAGCAAGTAGTCAAGGGTGAGCAAGGGCAAGCAAACAAACAAACAATCTTAATTTTTTTCATTTGCAATGGTTTTGAGATTTGATTTTTGGGCTAAAGGTTAGATTCTTGAGATTTTTGAGCCGAAAGAAGCAAGATGTTTTCCAAGCAACATTTTCCAAGTTTCTCCTTCACCTATATTCTATTCTTTCAAGGGATGTGTGTGTTTGTGTGTGTATCAAAGGCAAGCTTCAGGATCTTGCCAAGGAAACAAATCTTCAAGTGTAGTCTAGTGTAATAAACATGTTAAGGTTGAGGCTAATGACCACACCACCACTTGGACAACCATCACCAGTGCTGGTATTTTAAGGAATCATCTAAAGGATGTCATGAATGATTTGCAAATGCTTCGACAAAGCGTGATGGACAACCACAAAGACGCCATTGAACAATTTGAACTTTCACGCACTTTCAAAGGTAATTTTTGTAGCAAAGTTGAGAGAATGAAATTACATTTACAATGGTGGCAATGGCATATTGTTGTTGTTTTCAGAAAGTGGTTTGAAGGCGAATAGAGGGAAGAATGTGAGTAGTAAATAACTTAGGCTTATTAGTAGTAGGAGCTCATTCATTAATGGTTATTCTTTCAAATATGAATGTTTGTGCATGCAGGCAGTTAAGCCCAAAATGCCTTTTTTTAAGAAACAACTTTAGAAGGAGGTGCATTCCATGTTTGTGATTACAAAAACTAGCAAAATTTTAACTAACTCCGATGATGCGATTTTGGAATATGTGCTTTATCTCTTGATTAATTACCTGATTTTCTAGTTCATTTATTGTTTATTTATTTCTACCCCATCTCCTCCACTAGCTTGCTTTCCAGTAACATTCCAATTAATCAAGGACCCTTTTGGGGATCAAGTTGTTGTTGGTGACAATTCAAGGAAAAAACCAATTGAGAAGTGTTTACAACTTTGCAAAATTCCTCTTGACCTAACCATTGCATGTAGGGCGAGCTTTTGATCAACTGCATGTGTTCTTCATCACAACCAATTCGTCCTCAATAGATAGCAAGGTTCAAGGAGGAGGAGGAGAGATTTGAAATGGAGCAGTTCAGTGTACCTATTTGAAGATCATGACAACACCAACAACAAATCATCAATGTAGCATTGGAAGCTTTGGGTGAGCAGTTGGCTAGAGAAGGAGCAAGCTGCAATAACAGTAGCAACAATAGGCGAAGATCAAACCTGGCTGCTTCCTAGTTTTTATTTCCACCCCAGAGTTAAAGAGGTTGTCAACTATTACTTGGCCTAGAAAGTATGTAACAACAACTTCAACGTGCATGCCATAGCCGAAGTAAACTTCAACAAATGCGAGCCTTGTGACCTCCCTAACAAGAAGTTCTCTCATTAAGAAACTCAAGTTCTTTCTTTTGTTTTTTCTTTCAAATATACAAACCCAAAAACCACCTACAGATCATCTACAAGCCCAGAATGCTACTCATTTTGTCATGCTTTCTAGACACAAGATCTAAGAATTAACAAACAATCCAACATCAATGAAAAAACTTGTTGTGATTTGGACATAAACAAACATCAATGCCCTGAGTTGTGCTTAGACTTTGTCTGCATGCACCTTTTAGTTGAACCTAGAGAATCAATCAAAGTTGCAAGACTTGAGGAAGAAATGAGCCTTGAATCATATTTCCTTCAAGATTCAGCTCCATGAATCCTTTTTGTAGGCTTGATTGTAGAGGTTGGGAAGTAACAACAAAAGAAATTGGGATGCAGCCTAAACCCAAAAAAACCTGATTTGAGCAGATATGATGTTCTATGTATCACACAAACATTGTGTGATGGGGTGCTTAGGGATCAATTGCCACCCAACTTGTTTCAATATAATAGTTCAACAAATTTGGACTTCTTGATGATACCATTCAAAATTGGCTTGCCTACATTTGTTTTGTGTTCATATTGGCTATGCTAGTCGAATTGATTACTTGGGGTTGACATTTGATGATGGCACATAAATTAGCAATCAAGTGGGAGATTTTGGAAGTTGTAAATAGTAGGTGATAACTTTTGGTGACCAAGAGAGTTGAAGTTGTTTTTGCAACACTTAAACAAAATGGGGAGCATGATGAAGGAAGATAAGCGGCATGAAATGATGATTAAGAAGCTCTTAAAGATGCCCCAAAACAAGTGCTACATCAATTGTGATAGTGTGGTTAACATGTTTCCCCTCTTTCCGTTTTTTGGGCATTATCAAGATTAGAAAACCCATGCACAAATATGCACTTTTGAATGTCTTTTAGGTTTCCTCATGAAGATTTTCTTGCCTAGGAAATCATTTTGTAGCTTAAGAGTACCTAGTATAGTACATGATGAAGTATGGATTTCTTCACTACCTCACACATGAAGTTTCAAATGTGTGAAGATGACAAGAGATCAAAGGAAAATGATTGGCTAACCTACACAGAAGTCATGGATACTTATGCTCTCAAACCATTCTAGTCAAGGCATTTTTTTGGCACACACAATGCAAGGTGGGGAATTGACTTGAAAAATTGTTTGGTTTTGGGATTTTATGTTAATAATGAAAACACATAATGGTATTGATTTGGAGAGTGTTGAGATGACATGGACCTCAATATGTTTGCACAAACTTTTCCATGTATTGTCTATACACAATGCAGTGGTGTGCAATAAGTGCTCCTCCCCCCCCCCCCCCCCCCCCCCCCCCCCCCCCCCCCCCCCCCCCCCCCCCCCCCCCACCCCCCCCTCCCCCCCCC
>Ga0116229_10004226_pt1 | contig 23566 bp, 23 predicted proteins | sample S1TSphgellanicum_3_FD_87313 | JGI IMG/M metagenome (GOLD analysis project Ga0116229, IMG submission 87313) | Host-associated microbial communities from peat moss isolated from Minnesota, USA - S1T2_Fc - Sphagnum magellanicum MG | ecosystem: Host-associated > Plants > Peat moss > Unclassified...
AAATTTTGGAAACATTAAATGTGTTGGTAGAGCAAGTAACATTTGACGTAAAAAAACCATGAAGGAATCAAGTTGGTAATTATAGGTAAAAAACTTACTAGTCCTGATTATAAAAAAATGTTTTTAGTAAATATGAAAATTAGTAGTTGATTGATCATTTTTTATACCTATTTAATTTTTTTATAAAAATAGAACTAGAAGTTAGTACTTACCAAAGGTTTAATATAACAAATAATGATGACACCCCTTTCAAAAATTCTTTATTTAATATTTTTTCTTTAACGTCATCACTTCACATTCATGTTTTTATCCTTAATATATGAATGTTCTAAAGTTTTAAAACAAAGATGTTAATAATTTTGTCCTTTTTCTGTTTATCAATTTTACATTTTATAACATGAAGACGGGTTTAATTGAATGCATTATGCACCAAAAAAAATTGTTTTTACTAAGTACATTCTCTTAAAATTGAATTAATTTTTTCTTTTTATGAATTACAATTTGCATTGATATCTATGTAAGAAACCATGTGAAAGTGGTAGGCACAAGTTCTACATCAAAAATGTTTTTTGCTTACTTAAAAACAATACAAATTGTACTTTGAATAATACTTTGAACACCTAAAATCTATCGTTTCAATTCAATCAAAATCATTTGTAAATTGTATTCACACATTTTTCTTATTACAAATATTGTTCCATTATTTCCTAAATTTTAAATTATCTTGGATAAGCGAAATCTGTGATCAAAGTTTAGTTGTTCATTTAAAAAACACAATACTTCCAGAATATATTCACTATTTCTTCATCAATTTTCTATTTCTTTTTGCTTAGAATTGAACACATCAAAGATCTATAGTGTAAAGTGTAAAAATTAGCAATGAAAAACATGAAAAATTTATGGTTCACAATCCAATAAAACTTTAAATTTTATACTATGTTTCTATTCTATCTCCAACAACTCTATGAGTCTAACTTTGTGTGTAAAAAAAAAAAAAATTCAACTTTCATCAAATTTCAAAACTACATCCTACGTCTTTTCCCACCAAAAATAATTTGAAAATCAAATTGACCAAATGTTTCCATCCTACCTAATTAATCAATTGTTTTCATCCTGCCTTGCTAAACTTCTACCATTCATCAAGTAACATGAAGAAACAAATGTTTGAAATTAATAAAGAATACCACAACTTTCAATGTTCAAATTTCAAATTATATATGGTAAGGAAGACTTTTCGTCTATAGATTCACATCGTTTCCAAGGTGAGCCTTAATATAGTTTTGGCATGAATGGTGTTCTTGTGAAAACAAAATTTCAACAAAAAGTTGGGTATGTATCACATAATCAAAGACCCCAACTTATTCATTTTCTTGTGTGTTGAGGAATTCTTCATAGGGTGTAAATAATAATTTTGTGTATATATTTGATCTCTTGTGAGGCATTATAACATTGAAAACTACTTGAAAAAAATAGATTTACAAGTGCAAATTACTTTTCATCCAAAAAATGTGATTGGTGCATAATTTTGTAGAGAGAATGATTGTGTTTTTGAAAAAAACCTTGAAAAAACCTATTTTTCACAAAAAGAATTAAAATGTTTTGAAAAAAAAGTCTAGGTACCCACATTGGTAACACACTATTGGTAGATGATACCCCTTCTGAAAACATGCATAACCTTTCTTTTAATGTGGTTTTCCTTGAATTAGTTATCTAATTTTGAAGATGATTACTTGTTATAGAATATTTTATTTTATCTAAAAAGCTTTCATTCAACCATATTGAGTGTTTTCAATTTTGTAAAGTTGAATTCATTTGGAATTAGAATTCAAAATGCTCGGTTGGTTTATCCTAAGTATAGGAGGTTATTTGAACCATGTATCAACTACTACCAATTACTCTAACAAAATAGGATCAAGTTTAAGAAATAAAAAATATTTATGCTTAATTTTCTTCTCTTGGTTTGTTTCCTTTGGGAGAAAGATACATTAATTTAATTGATGGAATGTTCAAGTGGTTGGACTATTTTTCTTTATTGAGGTATTGACATCCTAGGCCTTGAGAAGGTTTTTTGGGTGGACCTTCACAAGAAGAGGTTCCCACACCACCTTTGTGACACTCTTTTGGAATAGGCAAGAAGTTGTTCATCTTAAATGTAAATATGGTGTTTGTAATTGTATTATGAAAATATATTTAATATATAATAAAAATATTATCAAAATTTAATATAATATTACTTTAATATTTTTATTATTTTATAGCATATGAAAAAATGCCCCTTTATTTCACATGTTTTTCCCAAATAGAAAACAACACAAAAAATGATTTCCCTTAGTGCTCATTGACAATGAGCCTAAGAAGGCCCCCCTTTGAAATCCCAAGCACAATGGTTTGTTCCTCAATCCTTTGGAGGAAGTTGGCAAGGATTGATATTCAAATTATGGATTTTTATACTTGTTTGTGACCATTGTCAAGGTATCTACCATTGGCTTTGACTATCAAAGACCTTTATTCAATAATTTTAAAATATTCGTGTTCACCATTACATTACATTATTGAGATTGAAATTGTTCTTGGTTCGTGCAATATATATATGGAGAGATTGATAATGGAGATTGAACAAACATATGTACTTTCCCGGACTACTTCCTTCACTTTCACCCAATTGTTTTTCCTTTTTCTAAAATTTTCAATGTTTTATGTTTGCATACTAAGTCTTTTCAATCTTAAATCATTTTTAAAAAAATTATTTAAATTTTTGTTGGGATGCATTTAGAGATTATGGAGGTCTTAATGGAAGAATTTTGGGTAAGAAAACATAGAAAATGGTAGAATATCTACAAGTTGTATTTAAAATATTTTACTTAAAAATTTAGGCTTTTAGTATCTACCTTTTTTCTTTTTCTTTTTTTTTTTGGGGTAGGAACATTATTTTTCCTCTCAATTAACATATTTGATTTTAAAAAAGAAAAGCTTGATGAATTGATTTAAATGTTGTAATTTCTTTTTATACGCGGCATTGAAAAATCCTTAGAATGGTTCCTGCAATGTAATCCTGGTGGTCACCAGGTCTATGTTTTTTTCCATTTCCATGACTTTTTTCATTCTAATTTATGGATCTTGAATGGCACTAAGTCCCTATTTTCCCATTATATATATAATTTTATTTTATTTATTTTAATTTTTTTCCCCCCTTCTCATTATGGATATTGAATGACATTTCATGCATCTGTAACTGGTGGCCATGTCCAAGTCCATTTTTTTTAAAAAAGAAAAGATTTAAATTCATTTTTTTCCTATCCATTTCTAATGATCATAAATGTGTGATGTGAATAGGGAGTTCCCATCAAGTTAAGTTAGTGTGATATCCATCCTTACACATCACTTCATTCTTCCTCATCATGATGAATGTGCCATGTAAATTTCTCTCTCTCTTTCTCTCTTTTTGGATATCAAATCACCATGATTCTCTATGTCTTCTTTTTATGGAATATCTCTAGATAAAATAATGTCATTCATTCCAATGATCGGTCCTACATGGAAAATATGAATCTTTGTGTCCACCCAATCATAACATGAACATGTAAATTTTTTAACCTTTGAAAATGTATATTTATTCGTTATTTTGGAACTTTTTATAAGTCCTAAATTAATCAAAATACATGTTACATATGGTGGTTGGGTTTGGTATAAAATACCATGTTGAGTTGGGGCATACACATGTGTAATTACATCAAAGCTATTTAGTTCCTTTGGATTTTTTCAGGATTTTTAGTTGCTAGATTTCAGTGGAATTTTTTTTTTTAAAATTCAATTTTTTTTTTTTATCAAGTCCCAGGAGGATGGCCAAAGTTATAGAAGGATGATTTAAATTTTTAAAAATAAAAATAAAATTCATTCTAACATTTGTAACCATAATTGCTCTAATGGCCTTATGGAATATAAAAAGCCTTTGCTAATAATGTTATGCAGGACAATGTCCAAAACTAGTGGATTGAGGTGCACTTTTCCAGACTGGCTGTCAGGCCCCCATTTAATTAGGAGTGACAAAAGCATCCAAATTTACTATGCCTTTTTGGGGTAACTTATGCAACAAAACAAGAGAAGGAAATTATTAAATAAAATAAAATAAATTTAACCCAAAAAAAAGAAAAAAAAAGAAAAAAGAAAAAGAAGCTGCACAACAATCAACCTTTAGTACAATAATCAACCACATGGCTTGGGGTGAACCCTAAACCCTAAAAACCCTACTACACTGGTGCCATGATATCTAAAACCCTAATTTGGTGTTTAGTGTGTTTCATTATAGAGTATAGTAGTAGCTTAAGGGATTTTGGCCCCTAGGTAATAATAAAAAATAATAGGTCTATTTTTTTAATATGAGGATTTATTTTTTTTGGGAAAGAGGTATTTTGGCTTGTGTTGAAACTTGAGATTAGTTTGTTATAGAGTTATAGTAATATCTTGAAGGATTTTAGTTTTTAAAAATTTTTTTTAGAGGATTTTTTGAAGATTACATTTTTGCATGGTGAAAATATTTTGAGTTTCCACAATTCTTCTTTTTAGGGTTTAGGGTTCACCCTGGTCTTAAAAGGGGGTACATTGATGGACATGTGTTTTTCTGACTGGGTTTGTGTCTGCAACTCTATTATTCACCACCTTGTATTCAATTTTTAAAATTTAAAATTTTTTTCTTTAAAAAAATAAATAAAAAATAAAATAAAATAATTAGTTTCCAAATACCCACAGGTGGGTCAAGCTATTTATTACAGCTTTGGTGCAGGTCAGAGAGGTAAGTAGCAAAAAAGTAAAGAAACCTTATTGAATAAATTGATTGATTTATTGAATCAGTGATTTTTTTTTAATGGCATATTTTAGTTATTTTGCAAAAAACATTTTTTGAAGAAAAGAATATTATTTCACGAATTCTTTTAAAATAAAATAAAATCATGGGATTTTATTAAAAAAATCATCAAAAATTGTCAGAATTGTGTACAATATGAAAGAGTGCATAAGATTTTTTACTTTCATATTTTGGAATATAGTCAAATTTTTGGCTAAATATATACTCATGGATGATCATCACTTGAGCAACATCACAAAATTGAAAAAGAAAAAAGAAAAACATTGCTATGAACTAATCTCTAAATATGGCAATTTGAAAACTTGGGAAATCTGGCTATGCTTTTGGAATTAGAAAAGGGAATGTTCAAACAAAAGAATCTGTTTCTCTGTTGTTGTTGTTGTTGTTGTTGTGGTGTACCACCTTTTTTCTGGATGGTGATGTTTCGCCAAAAAGGAGAAAATTAAAATTACAAAATTTAAATTTAAATAATTTTGGAGGTTTTCAATCACCAGAAAGTGAGGGGAAATAATTAGTGAAAAATTGTCAGATAATTTCTATAATTGGTTTTCAGTGTGTAGCCGACAATATGAAAAGGGCGATTAAAAACTTGTACTTCATATCTGGTTTATTTACAGCCAGATTTGGCTAAATCTTCCCTAGGGACAATTTGACGATACCCGGAGGTTCTGTTTCTATGAGAGTGATGGGGATTTCGGGGAACCCAAGGTTAAATATGATGATGGAGGGGTTTGATTTTTTTTTGACAACCACGGTTAAATAGGCCCACATTGAACCGGCACCCGTTCGGCGCACCATGAAGGATGGATGGTAAAGTGATCAGGAAACAGTTTTCTGTTGGGTTCCAGTTCCCTAGTTATTAACCATGGTGGTTTGCGCAGCTGCTTTTTTTTTAACTACCTATTTATTACTAACAACCCCACTAGTATAAACCATCTATTTACCTAGTAGGTAGTTACCTATTTTCCTACCTACCTGCCTATAGCTGAGACCTATTTTCCTACCTATCTACCTATAGATTTGAGACCGATTTTTTTTTTTACAAAATTGGTTACGGAAGTGGAAACCAAATATTAACTCAGTTAAGGTTCATTCATCCACAACTGAGTAATAACATGCATCCAGTGGATGGTGCACTGGTGGGTGCTGGGTCACTTCGGCCGGTTATAAATATATATGTCAAAAACGGATATTTGATGTGTTTTGATAATCAGGATTGTCCAGGCTGACACCCGGAGGGATTTTGGTGCCCATTTATGATACCCGGAACGCTCTGGTCTGGTACCCCTTCCCCCCTTCAGTCCTGATGATGCATGCAGAGATTGCCCAGGTTGATAACCGGAGGGGTGGTGCCCATTTCTGGTACCCGGAACAGTCAGGTCTGGCACCCCCGTCTCCTCTTCAGTCCCGATGATGATGCCATGATTGTCCAGGTTGATACCCGGAGGCGGGGGTTTGCCCATTTCTGATACCCGGAACACTCTGGTCTGGTACCCCTTCTCCCCTTCAGTCCTGATGATGATGATGATGATGACGGCAAATGGTGTGTTCTCTGTTGGTGCAAGAAACAAACAAACCAGTGCCAGCTCTGAAGCTCGAGTCTCGTGTTGCATTTATGAGCGGACCATCCACGCGTTAACTGGTTCAACAAGTCTACCCAAGTCCGGGATCACACCATTAAAGAAGAAGCCTAATAAGTGACAACAACGACAACAACAACAGTAGTTCATGATTTCATAGCCGCTGAGCGACGACGATCATAAACTACCAAAAAAACTTGTAAAATACACACAGTAGTACCCCCTCAGTCAGTCCACTAGTCATGCAGCAGCAACAGCATCAGCAGCTGCTGTTATAACTCCTTCACCTAATAAGAACTTTGCTTTAATTGTGGGAAGAGTACATGGTAGGCCATCATCATTTTTCAATCCCCCCCTCATCATCACTTGATTCTTCTTCCAGGGATACAGACACACTCGTTGATATCTCAACACTTGTGATGATAACTAAGTTCACACCAGTCTCTCCAAGATCAGATATAAAATTTGTTGCTGACTCAACGCGGCGGGTGATGATTTGCAGAGTTTAATGATTATTATTATTATTTTTGTTATTATTTCTCATTGTAAGTTGGTTTTTTTGGTGGGAACTTTTCATACGAAGCTTGAATCGTGAGAGGTGTAATAATGAAAGGGGATTGCAAAAATTGTGTACTGGAGTGGGTGCAGTTGACATTTTTGTCAAACTCTTCAAAGAGGGAGTTTGTTTGTTTGTTTGATGCAGTTGAAATGGTGGGTTACTTACTTGTCAGATCAAGTTGTTGGAATCGTGAGAGACCGAATAAAAGGATTGCAAAACTTGTGTACTGTATAGTCGTACTTGAAAACTTTGTCGACTGATAATTTACAGGAGTTTTGTTAATTTTTGAAAGTGAGCTCAAATCATTAATGATGAAGCACGCAGGTGTTGTGTGAAAGAATGATCAGATAGATGGCAGAGCTTTGCACGTTATCGGTGTAGCACTAGGTGCAGTCTCGGAGGGAAGAGGCTGTGAGAGTCTAGAAGGTTGTTGACCTCCTGCTGCTGCTAGCTGGATCTAGTATGCAAAGACCCATTAATTTTCCTGTGGCAAATCTTGCGAAGATGGTTTCAGCTTCCGAGAATCAGGATTTCAGCTTAATGATGCGGTTGCCAATTCTTGGGTTCTCATAGACTGCACTTTGTGGACTCGCAGAGTTTTCAGCTCGTTCAGGGAATGGCTACTTGGAAGCTTCTAGGTGCAAGTGCACCCAGGTGCACAGAAGGAACTACTCAAGAAAGAACTGGCTGTGTAGTACTGATTCTGAAGCTGCGAAATGGGAGCAGCTCATGAGCTGCCTTGGAGGCTTGAGGCTCATGAGCTCTTCTTCTTCTTCTTCTTCTGCAGCAGCACCAGCAGCAGCTGAGCTGCCTTCGATGATCGTGTAGTAACTAGCAAGCAGCCTGTAGAACTATATATTGTGCGACTTCAGAACTCTTCTACAGTGGGTGGTCGCTAGCTCTGCAGTTTGTGTGAGTGCCTGCGTTTCCAACTTCTCTCGAGGAGATGGAGTTTCGACCCATGATGTACAGGAGCAGTGTGGAAATCGACTCCGCACATGATGAGAGTGTAATATCCAAGGAAACAGCAGATGTTATGGGCTCTCCTGTCGACGGGACCACCCCATTGCAACGCGGCCTTGTAGGCTCTTTGGAACTCCTGGAATCTCATGCAGAGTCGGTACTCGTGGGCGGAGGAGGAGCAGCAGCAGCAGATGCTAAACTTCCGAGCTCAGGTCCGCTCCACCAACAGACTGTGTCGCCCAAAAACGAGACAAAGGGAACAGTCCCTTTCTACAAGCTTTTCTCGTTTGCGGCGCCACTGGACTACGCACTGATGATTGTCGGAACGCTGGCGGCATTTGCGCACGGCGCATCGTTCCCCGTGTTCTTCATCTTCTTCTCCAAGCTTATCAACGAAGTGGCCTCTAACTTCTTCAATATTCCAAAGCAGAGCGAAGAAGTGGCCAAGGTATAAAGAAGAAAGCACTCTCACGCATCCATCTGCTTTCGTCTCTCAGACTACAAATGTGTCGAGACCATCGGCAAACTCTCTGGAGAAGAAGGCGGCAGGACATGCATGGATCGAAAGCTTGTCATGCATGAATCTTGACCTAGCTTTTCTTTCTCATGTGTACCCATCTTCTGTGGAACGATGATGATTCTCAGGCCTTCTGCTGCTGCTGATGATGATGAGCTTACCTGCTGATTCTGTGATTTGTGCAGTATGGATTGTATTTCTTCTACTTGGGTATCATATCGCTGGGAACTGCATGGATAGGTACACATTACACACTCTTCTCCTCTCATGCAGTTGTTACTCCTCGACCAGAATGCATTTGTGACCAGAAAAGAGTCTTTTACAAGTACTCACCAATTCTTATTGATGGAATCTTGAGGATTTAATTATCATGAGAAAATTCCTTGTGGAATCCTTGTGACATATCTTCCTCAGGGAATCTTCACAATTGAGTTCTAGTAGTTTGAATGTGCTCAGTGATGATCTACATAAGGTGTTTTTTGATATTAGGGTTTTGTGGGGGGGGGAAAATATTTTGTGGTGTGTTCGACAGAGGTGGCATGCTGGATGCAAACAGGGGAGAGGCAATCTGCACGTATTCGAATCAAGTACTTGAGGGCCATGCTTGCACAAGACATTGCCTTCTTTGATAAAGATGCATCGACAGGTGAAATTGTGAGCCGCATCTCCAATGATACTCTCGTAGTACAAGAGGCAATTGGTGAAAAGGTGCATGCGACACTATTCTCATCTTTCTTTTCGGTCGGAGTGCATTTGTTGTATGGTTTGATGTCAGGGTTGAAGACTTAGTTTTCATCACAGTAGTGTGATGGGGTGGGGTGAACTTGGAAATCATCTTTTTCCCCATTCTTCATGTCCTAGAAATAAGCATGCCTCGGAAGGAGAATTCAGAAGGAATTCTTGTTGACCAAGTATATAGAACAAGGCTGCTGTGATTTGCAGGCCTTGTGATCTCAACAATATTATTAAGACTTAAAAAGTCAGACACATTCACAGATAAGAATGACACTGAGTTTGTTATGTGCATATGTTGCGAATTACAGATGGGGATCTTTTTGCACTACTTGGCGATGTTTGTAGCAGGAATATGTGTCAGTTTATCCACGCTGTGGCAGATCACATTGGTCACTTTCTCAGTGTTGCCCATCATTGCAGTTACGGGTGGCATCTACATCACATACAAGACAACCCAGGCCAGCCAGAGCCAAGAAGCATATATGATGGCTAGTGTTGTTGCTGAAGAGGTCAGTTATATAGTCTACTAAACTCCGCTATGGAGTAATTCAAACTACTTAATGTCTTTGTACAATTCTCCATCAACATCAGATTTCTGGTTGCCATTTTCTCAGGTTCAGTTTCTTTGTTTGGGTCTCTGTTGGTTTTGTGTTCACAATCAAAAGCGTAGCAACAAGTATATAATTTCATTGCAACTTTTCAACGTCCATTCTAGTGCTACCCGAGTTCTGATCAGCACTGAATAAGTGCTCGCCCACTACAGAAACCAAATGCACCTCTAACCTAATCAGTGAATGTGTTGAAGATTTGACATCCAAGTTGGTTGTGAGTTTGTTATGGTCACATGTAGGCAATTGCACACATCCGCACAGTCTATTCGTTTGTGGGTGAGTCAAAGGCCATGTCTGCGTATCAAAGAGCACTCCAGGGAACAATGAAAACTGCGAGGAAAGCAGCATTTGCCAAGGGCTTAAGTGTGGGGATCATGCATGGTGCTCTTGTTGGAATCTGGGCACTTCTGTTCTGGTATGCAAGCAAACTAGTGATCAAAGGGGCAGCAAATGGAGCTGTAGCCATGACAACTGTCGTCAACGCTGTCATAAGTGGCCTGTAAGAATTGTTCTTCCCAATTCCTGTCAACCTGTTTTCCATGCAGTGCATGAAAAGGCACTATACCTTGCATCCCAAGTCTTTTTTCTTGAGGATATGTTCTGGGTATATACCAATCTGTGATTGGTTCATTAGATTGACAGAGGATCTAATCAGATGGCAAATAATCTTGCTGCTGCCATATGTGCCCAGGGCTTTGGGTCAAGTGGCACCCACTTTACCCATGTTTGCAAAAGCGAAAGCAGCAGCATACAACATTCTGGAAATGATAAACCGAAAACAGGATCAACAGCAAATCAGTTCTTTCAGAAAGGGCAAGGTCCTGTCTCAAGTCAATGGCCACATTGAGTTCTGCAATGTGTCTTTTAGATACCCATCCAGACCTGAGGCACAAGTGTTTGACAAACTTTGTCTCTCCATCCCAGCTGGGAAGTCTGTGGCAATTGTTGGCAGCAGTGGCTCGGGAAAGAGTACTGTCATATCACTTATCGAAAGATTTTATGATCCTACCTCAGGTACACATCACTCATGACGTAGTGTCTGCACAACTTGCTCCAGCATTTTTGGAATGTAATTGATCTTTGTCTGGATGTTTTTCTTCTGGTGAGCTAGCTATTCCTCTGCAAAATTTTGGCTGAAGGATTCATATTCCAATTGCTGAAGGTTGGGAGGGATTCATAATCCACTAAGGAATTCCAAAGACTTTGAATCATGTTTTCAGCCACTCTTGTCCATCTTGGAGGTTAGGGTTTCACCAAGGTTGTTGGGAGTATTCTTTTTAAGTAATGGAACAAGCACAGATGGCACACTTATTTGCTTGCATTCAGTCAAACATGAGAACTGGTTTAGAAGCTTATATCAGTGTGTTACTTTGCATTTTCTCCAGGTGAAGTGCTTTTAGATGGTCACAATCTTGAGAACCTCCAGCTGCAGTGGTTGCGAGGCCAAATAGGGTTGGTGAATCAGGAGCCAGTGTTGTTTGCAACAAGCATACTAGAGAATATATTGTATGGCAAAGATGGTGCTACCATGGATGAGATTCATGAGGTTTGCAAAGCAGCAAATGTGCATGATTTCATCAGCAAGCTACCCGATGCATATAATACTAAGGTAGGTGTAATCCAGTCCAACAGTGTGCCTTCCAGCCTACTGACTGCTCAATTCCCAAGAAACAAAAAAATAAGGAATCCTCTGTCCTTAACAATTCTATAACAATTGGTGTGGACACAGGTGGGTGAGAGAGGTGTGTTATTGTCAGGGGGTCAGAAACAGCGAGTGGCAATTGCTCGGGCCATGCTGAAAAACCCATCGATTCTTCTCTTGGATGAGGCGACAAGTGCTCTCGACTCTGGGTCTGAGCAAATTGTGCAAGAAGCCCTAGACCAATCAATGGTTGGACGCACCACGATTTTGGTTGCCCACCGCCTGTCAACTATCCGAAATGTGCATAAAATATTTGTCATGCAAAATGGGCGGGTTGCTGAATCTGGCACTCATGATGAACTGCTAGGTCAGCCTTGACATCCTCTCCCAATTGACACATTCTGGATAGCTGCTTTGTTACTCATATGTTTTCTGAATATTCCATGTGTAGTGTTATTTTGCTGCTCTGGTTGAGATCTATGATCGGCAGCTGTGGGGTAGGTACAAGTGCAATGTTTGTGTTTCAGGAGTTTAGGAACTGTCTGAAGTTTGGAGAGTTTCTTTGACAACCTGGATGGATTTTTCTCCCATTTTTTTGGCCATGGGGATATTCTGCAGAGAGAGGGGAGAATGGTTTGTATTCGAAACTTGTGAAATTGCAAGCAAATGTGCAAGTGACAGTGCCTGAAGAGCCCAACTTTTCCTCAGAGCTGGGTGCATCACTTTCAAGACAGGTGTCCAAGTCAAGCAAGTGGGTAATTTTGAACACGAATCAGCAACATAATAGTTGTTGATAAGTTTTGTTGGCCATGTTTGCATGTGTGACAAAAGTATAGGAGAAGGTCTAGCTTTAGACCCCTCCAGATTTGAGGCTCCCACCATGTTGCCAGTAGGCCAAATGGAGGAGCTGAAAATCTGGAAGGGTCTAAAGCTTGACCCTTCACATGCATAAAGAAACATCCAATGTTGTCTGGAAAAAATGCGGAAAAGGAACTTCTGAAATCTGGAAGGCCCAGTGGACAGCCCAGTGGGGACCTTTCAGATTTTTCAGAAGTTCCCATGACATCTTCTGCTGGGTGAGTGTCCCCAAAATACACTAGATAAAATTGGGCAGCTCTTTACGTGTAGGAGAAGGCACCTAGACAAAGGAAGGGGCTTCACAGGTACAAACAAGGGTGGTAGCCTGTGTGAACAGGGCTGAGAACCTGTGCAGCCCCCATATGTGGGTTCCTTACATCTCAAAGAACTTTGAAAATTTCTTGAACCCAGCTGGCCTGGTGAGTGTGTTACACTCTATGAATGTGTGCTGATGGAGCTCCAGGCAAGCACAAGTTCAAGGGACTAAGCACACTCAAAATATGAAGAATGGTTTCCAAATTTGGTTTTTGTGTAGCAATCTAGTTTGACAGGAAATGAGATCTCATTTTTCTGTGGAGTGAAATTGTATCAGACGGCATTCAGCCAGATCGGTTTCTCTGCGATGGAGTCAGCAGTTAAGCATCAGGCGGAGTGAGTCAAGGCTGGAGATGGATGGGACTTACTTGCCAAGATATGAGAACCTTGAAGACACTGAGCATATTGAGGGTCCTTCAACATGGCGGCTGATTAAACTCAATGCCAGAGAATGGCATTATGCTCTGCTTGGGTCTGTAAATGCCATACTATCGGGCTGGAAGTCTCCCTTCACAGGGTTGGTGATGAGTACAGTCCTTGTCAGCTTGTATACCTCGAGTAACATTCAACAAGAAGTTGACAAGATCTGCATCTACATGACAATCGCGATCCCTATTTCAGTCATTGTATTTCTGTTGCACTCATATGCCTTCGAACTTATGGGGGAGCGAATGACTCTTCGTGTTCGAGAAAAAATGTTCTCTGGTAAAAGGATCTGCAATGACCCTAAACCTAACATATGCTTCACTACTAACATGTGGTGGTTTTGTCTTTTATTCATATTTTTATATGTGAAGTTGTTTGATCTGTGCACTTTCTGAGGAGAAGTTTTGCATTTTTTGTATTTGTTGTAGCAATACTGCGGCAGGAGATAGGCTGGTTTGATAGGGATGAGAACAATAGTAGCCTACTTGCATCACGACTGGCCATACATGCAGTGGCAGTGAGGACTGCAATAGGAGATCGGATGTCAATGGTCCTCCAATCGTTGGCAGTCATCGGGGGTGCTTTTGGCCTTGCCTTTTACTTCCAACCACGTCTTGCTGCTGTTCTGCTCTGTTCCTATCCCCTTATGATTGGTGGATTTGTGGGTGAGGTATGTAGCAAGAATCCTACTGAACTCATGGAAGATTTTGAGTTTTGGAAGATCTGTAAATGCTTTGTAATAAGTGATGGAATTTGTCTGTTAATTAGAGCTAGTGCTCTTAGAAAAGCTCAACTTTTATCTGGTGTCAAATCAGCTGCATAAGTTTACTTCACATGAGGAAGACTTGTCACGTATTGAAAAATGGCCATCTTGAGGACCCCGGCTGAGCAGTGGGGTGGTTCTGAGCCAGGTCCAACCAATTGTTGTTTTTGGATGTAAGTGCCACTAGGTAGAGATTCTGTCACATCATTAGCAACTTTTGCAGACCATTTGTGAGAGATTGATGCCACAATGTTCCATGCTCCAGTTGCTTGCAATTTAGGATAATAGCCCATTGGGACGTGCCTGATTATAAACCCACAAACAAAATGACTAAGAAACAGTGGGCAAGGAAACTCAAGATCCAGATTCCAGGCAAAATTACCAAATGTTTCTACAATGACCCAAAACACTGTTTTTGCAGGCATTGTTTCTGAAAGGATTTGGTGGGGATTTGGCAAAATGTTATGCACAAGCAAGCATGGTTGCAACAGATGCAGTGAGCAACATCCGCACAGTTGCTGCGTTTGGGGCAGAAGAAAAAGTTTTGGATCTCTTTGTTGCTGAGCTTGAGGAGCCCAAGAAAAGGACACAAAGTCGTAGCCAGATAGCAGGGTTCTTTTACGGGCTGTCCCAATTCTTTATCTTCAGCTCCTATGGGCTTACCATGTATTATGCTTCTGTGCTGATTAAGAAAAGGGTTATATTTGGTATTGATGGGTTTGCTCACCTTGTGAAGTGCGTCATCATAGTTATGTTCTCAGCACTCCTACTTGCTGAGACATTAACAAGTGCTTCTGATGTCATGAACTGTGGTCAGGTAAAAGCACCAGATCCATTCTTCAAAAGAGTTATCCTAACTATTGTTGTTGGGAGTTATGATTGAGTGAAGGAACCATGATGGATTTGTTAGGGCACAAAAAGGCATGAGGGAGAGAAAGATCAATTGGGAGGTTCTTTTCAGACATTTGTGTTCCAGGTGATGAACCATCACTGATTTGTGATTTATGTGTGAAATTGAACCGTTTCAGGCATTGAAGTCAATTTTTGGCATTATTGATCGGAAGACAGAGATTGACCCTGACGATGAGAATGCTTCAGAAGTGAGTGAAGTGAAGGGTGAAGTTGAGCTGAAACATATCACCTTTGCATACCCATCACGACCTGAATCATACATCTTCAAAGACTTTAGCTTGAGAGTCCCAGCAGCCAAAAGTCTTGCACTAGTTGGAGCCAGTGGATCAGGTAGAAAATAAATACCAGCTTTCTCTTGAAGTATACCTAGTTGTTGAGAATTGAGGTAGGCTTTTTCATTCATGGTTTCTTCCATTGAAACTTTGAATTCTTGAAGCTCCATTTTCACAAGTGACATTTCCCAATGTGTTTGCAGGGAAGAGTTCGGTGATTGCGCTTATTGCAAGGTTCTATGATCCAGTAGCAGGGGTGGTGACAGTTGATGGCAAGGATATAAGAACAGTCAAGCTCAGGCAACTGCGGCAACACATAGGTCTTGTGCAACAGGAACCCTCACTGTTTGCCACAACCATATATGAGAATATCCTCTATGGAAGAGAAGGGGCTTCAGAATCAGAGGTGATTAATGCAGCTAAGGCTGCCAATGCACATAACTTCATAAGTGCGTTACCCAATGGGTACAAAACAGCAGTGGGAGAGCGGGGGGTTCAGCTCTCTGGTGGCCAAAAGCAAAGAGTGGCTATTGCCCGTGCTGTCCTTAAGGATCCTGCAATTCTGTTACTTGATGAGGCCACAAGTGCTCTTGACTCTGAGTCGGAGCGAGTTGTACAAGCTGCACTTGACAGCTTGATGAGAGGCCGAACTACTGTCCTCATTGCCCATCGGTGAGCATCTCTGCACCCTGAACCCTGAACCCTAAACCAATGCAGTTATTTGGGTGAGAAAGAGTTCACAAGTTTGGCAGTGGCATAGTTTCACTGCCTGTTGGTCATAAGTTGCTTTACATCAGCAGGTTGCTCAAAATTTGTAAATCTTTATGGACCTCACAAGAGAGGAGATGTGTGTGTATTCATGAAGGATGATGGATTGTTGCTTATCTCTCAATCATATCTTTGGGAATTCCAGGCTTTCAACTATTCGGAATGTGGACACCATAGCTTTCATCAACGATGGACAAGTGCAAGAGAAAGGGAGCCACCAATCATTAATGTCAAATCCCAAATCTGCCTATGCACAATTCGTCAGTATACATCAACAGAAATGACATGCCACTACAATTAGCATAGATGATTTTCCCTGAAGCAAAAGAGAAAATCTGTAGGGAAGGTTGAAATTCTTGCAGGGAAAAAAAAAAATCAGCAGCACACTTGCTCACGTCAACACAGATTGACATTGTAATATCCCGAACATCACATGATATTGAGACTAGCTGACTACACAGTACTACTGTTGACAGATGGTGGTGAAACCATCTTTTGCCTTCCCGGAAGACACTCTTGAATTGCATTGTGAACATTGTTAGCTATTCGTATATGCAAGGGTTGCCTTGCCGAGAGAAAAGAGTGAGTGTCTAATTCAATAGAAAAGAGTGTTGTAATTCAATAGGTCATAGTTTTAGTATTTCTCAGGAGACTGGTATGAACTTCTGGAAACAAGATGTGGATGATTGAATAAAATGGACTTTTCCAATTTGCTAATAATCCATCTGTGAATCAGTCACCTGGGCCTCTCACAAAATTTTATGGTTGTGATAATTCCAGATGATTGTGTCCAAGTGGTTTATATGGTGAGGTGTGATGAAGTGAAGGATTAGTCTGGGCTTCTAGATGGTTAGTTAGGTTTAGGGTTTCTAGTGGACTTTGGTTCTATTACTTTTTGCCTTCTGGTGGTTCTTCTTTCTGATTTACTTCTTGTATGTTAAGAGTTATCTGTAGAGTCTTGCGATTGAGGGGGGGGAGTGAGAACAGCCAGTTTCAGCATAATAGGCTATCAAATGTGTAAGTTGGAATGAAAATTTTATGAAGCAACATAATTGGGACCTAAACTAGTTTTTCCACCAATTTTTGTGGTAAATTGAGTTTCATCCTCTCATGATTCAGGGGTGAGATCTGCACAACTTTCAGAGTTTGTGACAGGTGAGAATGGTTGAAGGTTCATATTCGAGACTTTGAGAAAGTTTGGTAACATGACGCGAGTAAGTCGTCATGTTATTGATATAATGACTCTTGGTTGGTATGATCCAATGTTGGTCTAGTATATAAACTTGTGTTTGGTGTCAAGTGATGTTTAGTGTTGAATTATGGTGACACCCTCGCAAAAGGGACAATAAATTCAATGACCTACAAGAGTATTTTACGATGCTATGTGTTGAACATTCATCATATTTCAAATTCCACCCATTGTAATCAAGCTTATGAGGCTTGATTTGCATAGCTTCTTGTGTTTGAGCTCTCCAAACACAAATCTGGTTGGTCTTCAATCTTAGAATCGTTTTCAAGATCATTGTAGAATTTCTAAATGAGATGGAACAAATTAAACCACATATATGTAAAGGTGAAAAAACTCATAAGAGAATGAAAAAAAATACACAAATGATAAACATATTGTGCAAATCCATTTGTGAATTAATTTACTACAAGCATTAAATTGGAAAGGGGAAAACTAGGCCATGCTTTTAGCCAATGATTACACATTCACATGGATCTACAACATCTTGAATGTCATAAGTAGCTTAGATCTCATGGTGAGAAATAGATGATGTTCAAACACACCTCTATAAAGGGGAAAAAAAACATTTAGTAGTTTGGAACTAGTTTAAAAGGCTAGAACTTAAAAGTCTACATGAAGAGGAAGCAAATGATTCAATACTTCATTTATCTCAAAGATGTATTTAATTAATTTTTTAGTTATCATATTTTATTTCCTTCTTGTATGATTTTTGCTTTAGTTACAATTTTAATGTTGTTTTAAGTTATACAAGGCAATATGATATATGATATATTTGAGGTATAGATGTGTGATGTATATTGAAATGTAGTTACTAGAAAAAATCAAATAAAAATTATGGTATGGCCCTTCTACATTTTATAGTTCTATTCACAATTCAAAAGTCCAATGTTGGACCTGTTTCCAACCATAAAACTCCACAAATTAATATCAAACTTAATGGACCCATGCATCAAAGAATGTCTTTATGATGTGTCCATCAAGAAATCAAATTTGAGACTCAATTCATCCCTTAAGATGAAAGGCATTGGGGCAAGGGGGAGGGGTAGGGGATGCGGTGGGGGGAGAGGACTAGCCTTTAAGAATTTGGCTATTGTTAAATAGCTTGCCAAGCCACCCTAAACAAAGAGGTTGTCATTAGTCTTTTGTTTTTCATTTTGGGGATGGAGTTAGAATGGTGAGCATCCTTAAGGAGATCTAGACTTAATTGGTGATTTTTTGTCTAGAGAACTCTTAAATATGTAGCAAGTAGACATGAATGGGGTGATGCCCTCCCCCAAAAAACACTTTTTTCTTGCAATTTGACAAATAAGTAAAAAGAAAGATTGGCTATCATCTTAAACTACATACTAATCATCCTAAACAAATGGATCTTTTTTTAAATCACAACTTCAACCTTATTGTGGGGCTTTTAAAACAGCCCTACACCAACTCATTACTACAATTATGCATTCCCAAAAGATTTGTATAATAATAAGGCTTAACAATAAAGTGTGGGATAGGGTACAATTGACAAATCTAAGGGCTTCTACCTTAACTTAGAATCATCTTTTGAAAGGTGTTCAATGACCATATGGTTGGATATGACAAGAAAATGAGGTGTTCAATAACCATATGGTTAGACATGACAAGAAAATTAGGTGGTGGGGATCTTGTGGGTTTCAATGTTAATCAACGACATAATAAGGAAAATTGGGTGTTTTAAGCCCTTAGAGCATTGTTCATCCATCCATTCCCAATTTCTATTCTCCAAAATAGTTATTGGACATGCACCTTTCTTATTAATTTTTATTAATTTTTGCATTAAACATGATTATAAGTTTATCTTATTTCTTCAAAAAGATATTGTCCAACCATACCAATGTGCACTATGCATTCATGTAGTGGTTGCAAACATTTGGTAAATCATTTTTCAATTCTAATTGGGTAGATGGTATTATTTTAAAAAATTCTCATAAATGTTTTGACGTGACCTTGACTTTGAGCTCACATCCAAAACAAAGAGGAAATGGGTTAGGAATAAACGAAGGCAAGAAAAAGGCCTAAACACATTGAATGAGTGAAAAGGAAACATTCCTGGAATTCCTATGATGAACATCCACTTTGAGAATCATGGAGCGTCTCAAATTTTTGGGACAAATGTGCATGGGGTAAACCTTGCCCAAAATCAAAATTTTAATATGTCTTGAAAACTTTCAAAGCATAAATATAAAAAATGAACTCATATTCTCCATTAGAAAATGTGAGCTAAAAATCATGATCAAAAAATGATTGATAGTCAAATTGGTAGTTTGATTCGTTAAACTCCTATCTACTAAAACCTAAGCATTGGAGGTTAATTGACTTGTGATGGAAGCAAGTAACATAATGTTAGAAAGATCTCATTGAAGCTACAATTTAATAGTTAGAAACTCTTCAATCACAATTCATATGAAGAAATTACAAGCTTGCAAGTTTTCAAGACTTCCTTTTGAGAACTAAAATTTTAAAATTATTTCAATGTAATCCCCATGGAGAGGTTCAAAATATATGAAAAGGATATGTGGGTCGCCTCCTCTTAAGTTCAAGCCATGTGAAGGTAAGAAATTCAAGGCAAGTTCAAAATTCAAAAATGATTCGTTTTTCACTAACCACCTTCGTTGTTGAGCTTGTGCAAGCGACTTGTCCAAAGCTTTCACACCCACTTTCTTTCCTTAGTGTGTGGAGTTAAAGAGCATGCCTCCAAGTTTTTTTCCTACCTTCTTTTTGTAGCTATTTTTTAAATTTTCTTTTCATTTTTTTTTTGAATGCATGGTTCTTTTTGTTTGTCATTTATGGGGGAAATTTCAAAGGCATCTTTGGAACACCCATGGGAAACAAAAATAGGATTGTAGATGGGAACACGATGACAAGCTTTGAAAACATCAATGGGAACAAAGGAGTGCAAGTTCAAACAAAATCATGGAGAATAAGAAAACCACATAACTTGGTTAAGTAAATTGAATGCAAAATGCACTTAATTAAATAATAGAAAAAAATCTTAATTAAACTACCATATGGGCCTTTGTTTGGTGGTTCTAGTTCAAAAAATTTATAATTTTGAAAATTAGTATTGTGGGCTCGGTTTGCAGTTACTTTACCACATTTTCCATGTTCCCTTCCATCTTCAAAGTTTAAAACCATAGAGACTTTAGAAAACAAATGATAAGAGAGCTTTGGGAACATTCACTAAATTTGCTTAGAAACATCATTGGAAGAGTTGTGTTTTTATCATAAAAATGTTGGGAACACAAATGAAAATTATGGGAATGATAATAATATATTGGGCCCTTTTTTATGGACTTTATGGAAAGACTATGAGGAATTTGGCTTTCAAATAATGTAAAAGGTGTATGACTCTTGAATTCTGTGGAATCAACCCCCCCTTGCCAATTTTGCGGCCGGCAGATTCTACCATGTTCCCATTGTAGGTCTTGTGTGTTCCCAAGCTGTTCCCTGCCCTTTTAAATGCCAAAGAACAGGCCATGTACATAGGATTCTCGCCCAGCCTATGCATACATGGCAGATTCCATGATATACATCCCTCTCTCTAGTATGTGGAATTTTGGAATTTTATTTATTTATTTATTTATTTTGGAAGCTCTTGAGGGCATAACTAGTAACTTCGGAATTAAATGGACCACTTAAATGGCTTCCAAAATGTCCAAGTATATCTTCAGTTATGGAAATTGAGGTGGTTTGGTAATGTTTAGACCTATTGTGCAAGAGTTATTGAATATTGAGCAATTTTATGGAAAGTTTTCTTTTAAAAAACAAAATTAAATATTTTAGGGAATTTGGGGGCAAGTTCATGGTACACTATTGAAAAGCCTCCATGAGTTGAATTTTGAGAAGAAAAAAAATTATCACTAAAAATTCATTTAAATTTTTAAATAGTTCTTTCACAATTTAGCTCTAATGCCAAGGTTCGGTTCACACTTGGGACCGAGAACAGGCCACACTAATTATTTCTTATTGTACAAAGAGGTTGACACCTTACCTGATGTGTACTTCCAGGTCTTATTTGACACTCTACTTGAAATTTCTTGAAATTGAAGGAATTTTTTGGAGTGCTTTTAAGAGAATCAACAAACTTCCTTTTCCCTCTAAATAATTTGTGTGCAAGTTTCAAAGAGAGTAGTTGTTGCAGGTGCCATGTACAATAGCCCAAGGGAAGGAAGGGAGGGGGGAGATGCCAAAAAGTCATGTTCCAAACCCTAATGAATGTTGTATCATTTTATTTCTAAATTCCCTCAAAAGGGTTGGTGGGTACACAAAATATAATATATTAGTAATTATTTTTTCAATTTTTCAATTCCATGAATTTTTTTTCTGAAACAACACATTTTACACTTTTTTCCAATTTTTTCTCATAAAACTTTCATGAAATAGCGAAAAACAACTCATTGAGTGGGATGGATGTAACACTACTTTATATTATATATTGATGTAATGATGGTTTGCAACCTAACCACACAAATAAAAAACGAAAAGTAACAAGAATGAAAAGAAATGAGAAGATAATCCTTTCAAAGGTAAATATGTTTAATTAAATTCAAACTTCAATTTCATAAATATGGATGTGTTGTTTAGGGTTATTTAGGTTTAAGCTTCTCCAATAACTAAGCCTTGTTTAGGGAGAAGTGTTCATATTATGTGTTGTTTATTTAGGGTTGTTTGGAATAACTTATATCACAATCCATGTATAGGTACTATGCACATATATGGGTTATATATACTTCAAATGAAAAAAATGCAATTGTAATTTCAATGTGTCCAACCCTTTCAATGAATGTTGATTACAAGGGTTAGGGTAGACCTAATCCTTCATCTCATTATGCCTTTGAACCTATCATAAAGTTGGCCATCATAAAATAGGTAGTCTAATTTCCTTCACAAACATATAATGAAAATTGCCATACATGAAATTTTTCACATGATTAAAAACTTTGGTATTCATGCAAAATTTGATCATTGGATGATATGAAAGTATTTTGATACCTTAGTCTAGATGCTATGCTATTTGAATGTGATACCCGCCCAATGATGAACATAATCGGGGTTGGTGCCCTATTCAAGCACATTTTTTAAGGGTTTTTTCCTAGGTGGAATGGGTCATAATGTGATCATGTCGTAAAACAAAAATGTCAAAATGGCAGTAACCAAATTTTTGTTCAGTATTCCTCATTTCTAATGGGCCTAGAAATTATATGAGTGAAAAATCCATTGCAATTGTCATATACTAAAGAAAAAGGCACAATACTCCACTGGGTAATCGACAAACTTGCCTTCCATACTCTCTCACCCCAATGGAATGAGGGTTTTATTTTGTTTTGTTTTTTTTGGGTGTTTTTCTTTTTGGTTGAAAAGAGGTTGTTAAATGGGTAGTATTATTTCCTCTCTATCTCTTTGGGCCCAAAGTCACAATAAAGAGAAAAGGAAAAACCTTAGTCCACCTAAGTTTTAACTAGTGTTGGGCAAGTATCACAAATACCTTTGGGCATCACCTAAACATCTTAGTCTAATCCCCTTAGGATATCATCTTGAATGATGCCTTGAATGAAAACCGGACTACCAATTCTCACGTGTGTGAGAATTGGATGTGAAAACTAAATTTTAAAAAACCAAAAAAACAAAAACTAAGAACTAGGTAAGGTTTAACCCTTTACCTAGGTCTAGGTCTCAGGGTTTAGCTGCCCTCATGAAAACTTAGGGTTAGGTTGGAGGCACTGCTTCTAATGGCTCCTTTTTGCAAACCCTAAAAAATTGCATAAAAGGGTTATGTCTCATGTTCATTATGCATTTTAGTTCTAATTAAAGTTTTTTGTTGTTTTTTCTTTTAGCATTGTTGTTTTTGTTGTTGTTTTTACTTTGTTGTTCTGCCTTACTGCCTTGTTGCTTGTCATTGCCACCTTGTTGTTCTCGTTGTCACACCTTATTGCTCTCACGTCCCACCTTGTTGTTTGTGCCTTGTTGCTCTTACTTTCATGCCTTGTTGCTTGTGCTTATTACTCACACTTTGTTGTTCTTATTCTTGCGCCTTGCTATTCACACCCTATTGCTCACACCTTGTTACCTTGCTGCTTTCACTCTTGCACCCTACTGCTCTTGTTTTTACACCTTGCTGCTCTCACTCTCATGCCCTGCTACTCGCGCCTTGCTTTCATTGCCTTGCTACTCATGCATGGCTACTTGCACCTTGATGTTTTGCCATCATGCCTTGCTATTCTACCTTGTCGATCGATGTGCCTTATTGCCCTGCCATTGTGCTTTGGTGTTCTGCCTTGCTAGTTGTTAGTTGTTGGCTGTTACTATTCGCCTTTTTCAAATACCTCCTAACCCCCCCACCCCCCCCATTGTTGTTTCCCTACCTTGTTACTTATGCCTTGTTACCCTGCCATTGCGCCTTGATGTTCTACCTCGCTGCCCCATCATCGCGCTTTGGTGCTTTACCTTGCTAATTGCTCGCTATTACTACTTGCCTTTTTCAAGTACTTCCTATGCACACCCCCCCCCCATT
>Ga0116229_10004227_pt1 | contig 23557 bp, 17 predicted proteins | sample S1TSphgellanicum_3_FD_87313 | JGI IMG/M metagenome (GOLD analysis project Ga0116229, IMG submission 87313) | Host-associated microbial communities from peat moss isolated from Minnesota, USA - S1T2_Fc - Sphagnum magellanicum MG | ecosystem: Host-associated > Plants > Peat moss > Unclassified...
GCGGTGGTCCTCAACCATGAGGTGGTTCTGGGAGTATCGCAACGCAACATTCGCGTGGTGAAGTACCGGGGTGGAACATTTTCGGAAAACGAATCGCCGTTCCTGATCGGCACCACCGGCCTGGAAGTGGCCGGGGCGCGTGAACTGGGGCGGCCGGAATCGCTGGAAACAAAGAGCATAACCGAGCGCATCTCGAGCGGGGTGGGGCGGCTCGATGCCATGCTCGGCGGGGGCTATTATCGCGGCGCGGGTATCCTGATTACCGGCTTTCCCGGAACGGCCAAGTCGACGTTGGCCGGCGCCTTTGCCCAACGCGCATGCCGGCGCGGCGAGCGGACGCTATTCATCAGCTTCGATTCCGATGCCAAAGAAGTAATCCGCAATCTGACCTCAGTTGGCATCCAGTTGAAACCCTATGTGAAGAAGGGGCTGTTGCGGCTCGTATCCGCCCGGGCCGTCACCGGCAGCGCGGAGATTCACCTCATGCAAATCAAGACTCTCGCGAAGGAACACCGCGCACGTTGCCTCGTCATCGACCCGGTGTCGGCATTGGCGAAAGCAGGCAACGAAGACACCGCTTACAGCGTGGCCGAACGGCTGATCGACTGGGCGAAAGCCGCCGGGATTACGTTGCTCTGCACCAGCCTGCTGCATGAAGCCTGGACGCAGATGGAAAGCACGCCGTTGCAAATATCGACCATCGCGGACACGTGGATTCATGTGAACTACCTTGTCAATGCGGGCGAGCGAAATCGGGGGCTGTCGATCATCAAGTCGCGCGGCACGTCCCATTCCAACCAGGTGCGCGAACTGATCCTGAGCAACAAGGGCGTCACGCTGGCCGACGCCTATACCGCCGGCGGCGAAGTCTTGATGGGGACGCTGCGCTGGGAAAAGGAACGCGCGGTGCAGGCGACCCGGAATGAAAACCAGATCATTGCCCAGCAGAGACGGGAGGCGCTCGAAACCGAGGAAGCGGAAATAGAAGTTCAACTCCGGGCGCTGCGTCACGTTCTGGAGGCCAAGCGTGCCCAGAAACGAACCCTGAGCCGACAGGCGATCGATACCTGCGCCGATACGGTCAGCGGGCGAACTCGGATGCGCGAACTGCGCGGGGTTGACGTGATATGACAAGGACATGAAAAAGCCCGCTCTCTTCAAGTTCCGGCTCTATGTTGCCGGGGACGCCTCGAACTCCACTCAGGCCATCGCCAACCTAAAAGCGCTTTGCAGCGAGCACCTGCCGCAGCGGTACGAAATTGAAATCGTCGATGTATTCCGGGAGCCGAAGCGCGCCATGGCGGAAGGCGTCCTGCTCACCCCCATGTTGGTGAGGGTATCGCCTGATCCCGTCCGCAAGATCGTTGGCAACCTCAGCCAGTCCCAGCCTTTGATGCAAATGTTGGAATTACCACCCTGATGCGATGAGTCAGACCTCCGCAATTCCGAAAGTGGACCCCAGTGACGAAATCGGCGCGCTGGTTCGCAATCTTCACACCACCCAGTTGCGATTGCAGGAATTGACGGTGGGCCAGGTGGATGCCGTGATGCATCCCGGCGGCCATGCCTATTTGTTGCACAAAGCGCAGGAAAAGCTGCAGCAGAGCGAAACGGTGCAGCGCCAGCTTGCGGAGACGATGACGGCCATCCTGAATGCGCTGCCTGCGCACATCGCGCTGCTCGACACCGACGGGTTGATTGTTTCCGTAAACGATATTTGGCGGCAATTTGCCACCGCCAACGAGCTGCAGGGCCCCAGGTTCGCCGTGAAGCAGAACTACCTCGAAATCTGTGAAGGCGCCAACGGCGATTGTGCGGAGGAGGCGCACCGGGCGGCGGCTGGGATTCGCGCCGTCCTGGCCGGCACAACCAAGCAATTTTCACTCGAGTACGCATGCCACTCGCCCACGGAGCAGCGCTGGTTCCTTCTCCTGGTCACACCCGTGCAAACGGGCTTCCCGGCGGGCGCGGTGGTCATGCACATCGACATCACCGAGCGAAAACTGGCGGAAGAATCGGTGCGTGAGAGCGAAGAGCGGTTCCGCAACATGTTCAACTCGGCCGCCACCGGCATCGCTGTCTCCACGCCGCAGGGTCGCTTCCTGCGGGTCAACCCTGCCTACTGCAAGATGCTCGGCTATACGCCGGAGGAACTGTTGGTTAGGAATTTTGCGGAACTGACGCATCCGGACGATCTCAATCTCAACCTGAAAATGCGGGACGAGTTGCTGGCCGGGCAGAGGGAAAGCTTCGTCATGGAAAAGCGTTACCTGAAAAAGAATGGGGAGATCGTGTGGACGCGGCACAGCGTCTCGGCGACGCACACGGACGGGGGAGCGATCGCGACGCTCATGGTGGTCGCGGAGGATATTACGGAGAGGAAGCAGGCCGAGCAACAGCTTCTCTGGAAAACGGCTTTTTTCGAGGCGCAGGTTCATTCGAACCTCGATGGCGTCCTGGTCGTCGATAGCGAAGGCAAAACCATTCTTCAAAATCAAAGGTTGATCGATTTATGGGGTATTCCTGATGCCTTCGCCATCGGTGTCAGCAGCCCGCAACGACTGGAGTTGTTGACGAGCCGGGTCAAAAATCCCCAGGCATTTATCGAGAAGGTGGAATGGCTCTACGATCGCCGCGACGAAGCCAGTCGCGACGAGATCGAGCTCATCGACGGGACAATCCTGGACAGATATTCCGCGCCCGTTATGGGCCATGACGGGAAATATTATGGGAGGATCTGGTCTTTTCACGACATTACCGAGCGCAAGCGGGCCGAGATTTTGTTGCGACACAGCGAGGAGCGGTTGCGCCTGATCACGAATCTCGTGCCTCATGGCATCTTCGCGAAGGACTCCGCCGGCCGTCACATCTTCGCCAACCAAAGCTTGGCTGAGATGGCCGGCCTTTCCGTCGAGGAAATGCTTGGGAAGGATGACTATGATTTGGTGTCAGACAGGGTGGAGGCCGAGGCCTTCCGGGCCGACGATCTCGCCGTCATCCGATCGGGCAAGAAGAAGATTATTGCAGAGGAACCGAGAACTGATCTGGCTGGCCGCACGCGATTCCTTCACACCATCAAAATTCCGTTTACGGTCGCTGAAACCGGCGAGCCCGCGGTGCTGGGCGTGTGTATGGACATCACTGAGCGCAAACAGGCCGAGGAGGCGTTGCGGCGGCGACAAACCGAGTTGCAGGTTCTCTTCGACTTGATGCCGGCGATGGTTTGGTTCAAGGACACCCAAAACGGCATTCTGCGGGTCAATCAGCGAGCGGCCGAAGCCACCGGCAGGTCAGTGGCTGAGATGGAAGGAAAATCAATGTACGAAGTTTATCCGCAGGAAGCGGAAAAATATTACGCCGATGACCTGGAAGTGATTCGATCGGGGACGCCCAAGCTGGGCATTGTCGAGAAGCTTCAAAGCCTGGCGGGTAAGGAATACTGGGTTCAGACCGACAAAGTCCCGGTCTGCGACAAGGACGGAAGGGCAACTGGAATTGTCGTCGTGACCCAGGACATCACCGAGCGGAAGCTGGCTGAGGAATCGCTGGCCCTATTCACAACCCTTCTGGACCGGTCCCCGGACGCGATTGAAGTGATCGACCCGGAAACAGGCCGGTTTCTTGACGTCAATACCACAGGTTGCACGCGACTTGGCTACAGCCGCGAGGAAATGCTTTCGCTAAACTTGGCCGACATCGATGTGGAAAAGGACTACCGGACTTTGTGGCCGGTCATCGTTGAGGAAATCAAGAAAACGGGTTTTGCCACCGTCAGCGGTCGACACAGGCGGAAGGACGGCTCGACCTTTCCCGTCGAGGTTAACGCCCGCTACATCAACTTAAACCGGGGTTACATGGTCGCCGTGGTCCGTGACATCACCGAGCGAAAGTTGGCGGAAGAGCAGGCTGCCAAGCAGCTCGAATTGATCCAGATGGCAAGTCGTGTCGGCAAGCTCGGCGCCTGGGCCATTGAGTTCCCGGGCCCGAAGATCATCTGGAGCGACGAGGTCTACCGAATCCATGAGGTGGAACCTGATTTCAACCCCAATCTGGAGACCGCGCTGGATTTCTTTCCCCCCGGCTCCCGGGAAAAACTGGAAGCCGCCGTCCTGAAAAGGGAATCCTACGACCTCGAGCTCGATTTCGTCACGGCCCGGGGAAGGAAACTATGGGTGCGCACCACCAGCATGGCGGAGACGATCAACGGGGAAGTTCGCCTCTACGGCATCTTTCAAGACATCACGGATCGCAAACAGAACGAGGAGCGCTTCCGCAGGCTGGTCGATTCCAACGCCCAAGGCGTATTTTTTTGGAACACCAGGGGCGAGATCACCGGGGGCAATGATGCCTTTCTGCGCCTGGTCAACTATACCCGCGAGGATTTGGAAGCCGGGCGCCTTAATTGGGAAAAGATGACGCCTTCTGAATATGGCCACCTTGACCAGCACGCCCAGGAGGAGCTCGCCGCCACCGGAATCTGCACGTCTTTTGAGAAGGAATTTATCCTCAAGGATGGCTCGCGTGTGCCCATCCTCATTGGCGCGGCCATGTTTGAGGATAATCCGGAGGAAGGCGTTTGCTTCGTCCTCGATCTCACCGAACGCAAAAAGCTCGAGCAACAATTTCTCCGCGCCCAGCGCATGGAAAGCATCGGAACGCTGGCCGGGGGGATCGCCCATGATCTGAACAACGTCCTGGCGCCGATCACGATGTCGATCGATTTGCTGAAAATGAAGTTCACCGATCAATCCAGCCAGGAGTTGCTCGCGACCCTCGGTTCCAGCGCGCAACGCGGCGCGGAAATGGTCCGGCAGGTCCTTTCCTTTGCCCGCGGCGTCGAAGGCCGCAAGATGGATGTGCAGGTCAAGCATCTCCTGCGGGACATCGAAAAAATCGTCAACGACACCTTTCCAAAAAATATCCAGGTGCGGTCGATTATCCCCAACGATCTCTGGACAATCCTCGGCGATCCCACGCAACTCCATCAGGTGTTGCTCAATCTCTGCGTGAACGCGCGCGACGCGATGCCGAATGGCGGCATTCTCACCATCACGGCTGAAAATATCCACTTGGACGAGCACTACGCGGGCCTCAATCCCGATGCGCATCCCGGCGCTTATTCCTTCTTACAGATTACCGATTCGGGCACCGGCATGCCACCGGGGGTTATCGAGAAAATTTTCGATCCCTTTTTCACCACCAAGGAAATCGGCAAAGGCACCGGTCTCGGCCTTTCCACCTCGCTGGCAATTGTTAAAAGTCACGGCGGCTTTATCCGCGTCTACAGCGAACCGGGGAAAGGCACGACATTCAAAGCCTACTTCCCCGCGCAGACTGAGCTTTCAGCCCAAACGGAGGCGGAAATCGCCGCCGAACTGCCCCGTGGCAACGGTGAACTCATCCTCATCGTCGATGATGAATCCAACGTCCGCCAGATTACGCGGCAGACGCTCGAGGCTTTTGGCTACCGCGTCATCGTGGCCTCGGATGGCGCTGAAGCGGTCGCGATGGTCGCACGCCCGGACATGGAGATCGCCGTGGTTCTAACCGACATGATGATGCCGGTAATGGACGGCCCGGCGACGATCCAGGTCTTGCTCCGGCTCAACCCCGATCTGCCGATTATTGCCGCGAGCGGCCTTTCCTCCGATGGCCGGGTCGCACAAGCCGCCAGCCTCGGCGTGAAACACTTTCTCTCCAAACCTTACACCGCGGATGCCCTGCTGCAGGTTTTGCGGCAAATCCTGTCAGCCAAATAGCATGTCAGCCTTCAGAACCAATCTATGAAAATCTTGTATATCGAAGATGATAAAAAGCTGGCGAAGCTTGTCTGCCTGCTTTTGGAAAGCCACGGCTACGATGTGGAACATTGTGCCAGGGCCCAGCACGGGCTCGACACATTCTGTCTGGCCCTTCCCACCTGGAATGCGGTGATCGTCGACCTGGATTTACCCGATGGATCGGGGCGCTTGCTCATTTCTGAAATGTCCGCCAAACGCCCCGCCCTTCCCATCATTGTTCACTCGGGATTGAATGGCCCGAGATTTGGATTGGATAATCGCTTTGAACTCTTTTCCGCAGGGGTCTCCGCTTTCGTCTGGAAGCCGAGCGGGGGACAGCCCTTGCTCGATGTTCTCAAGGAACTCACCCGGACGCCTCCAGCCGCCTCATCCAAAACCGCTAAATGAAAACAATTTTGCTGATAGATGACAGTTTGATGTTGCGCATGACCTTCGGAAAGGCCCTGCGCGAGGTTGGATATAATGTTATCGACGCCGATTCCGGAGTCGCAGGCCTTGCCCTTGCCCGCCAGCATCTCCCCGACCTGATTCTCAGCGATATTCAGATGCCCGGCGGGGACGGCACGACTCTCCTGCGCGAAATCCGGCAGGATCCGGCGCTCAAGGCCCGGCAACTCGTCCTGATGACCGGGAGACCGGACATCGTTACCCCTCGCAAAGGCATGGAGGACGGTGCCGATGACTTCCTCGTGAAGCCGGTCGGCCTTGATGATTTGCTGAAATGCGTGGAAGCACGACTCAAACGCGCATCCGTTAGCTGGCGGGTGGAAGATGAAAGGCTGGCCCAGCTTCGTTCGCTGGTGCCTCCTCAACTGCCGCATGAGATCTTTACGCCCATGGCCGGTATCATTGGGTTGACGGAAATCCTGCGTTCCGACCTCCCTGAGCTTACCCCGGGTGAGGTCAGCGATATTGTCGACGATCTTCACCAATCGGGCCTTAGGCTTCATCGCACGCTTCGAAACTACCTCCTGATTCTTGACCTCCGGCACGTCGCGCCGGAGACCCTGTTCGGCTCGATGTCGCCTCGCCAGATGGAAGAAAGCATCCATGCCGGCGTCAAAGGGGCCCTGCAGTTGAATAAACGTCAAGATGACGTGACTGTCCAGGTAAGTTCCTGTTCGATAGCGGTGAAACCTGAAAGCCTCAACGGCATGGTCGAGGAGCTGGTGGATAATGCCTGCAAGTTTTCGCGCCAGGGAACTCCTGTGGAGGTGGAGCTGAGTTCTGACGGTCGATTGACGATTACGGACCATGGCCGTGGCCTGACGAAGGACGACATCATGCACATTGGAGCCTTTCAACAATTTGATCGCAAAAAGCAAGAACAACAGGGACTCGGACTCGGCTTGGTCCTCGTCCAAAAGCTGGCCGACCTGTTTCAAGCGAAAGTCTCGATCAACAGCACGCTGGGCGAAGGAACCCAGGTTGAGATTGCTCTGCCTTTGGCAAACTAGGTTGAACACCCCTGCGCATGTTGGCAGTTGACGAAGGGAAGCTTACAGCCGACCACAGGTCCGACGGCGGCCACGATCCGGGTTCTTTAATCCGTGGTCGAGGGCCTCGGCGCCGGGGCCGGCTGGGGCTCGGGCGGAGTGCCGGTCACGCTCTTTTCCGTGGGAACAGCGACGACCGGCGCAGGCATAGGCTCAGGAGCGGGTGCAGGTGTGTTGGTCGCCGCCGAGACAGGCGGCGTGGAAAAGGAAGGGGAAACTGAGGTCGTTCGTGACGGAGCAACCGGCGTGGGCGGTGCGGGAGCCGGCGCCGGGGCTATCGGCGGATGGGTGACTGCCGGGACGGCGCCTGCCGGTTCGTAATTGAAGCGCCAGTCGGCGACCATATACTGTCCGGTGGCGGCATCCTTGACGCGGATATTGACCAGGACCACCGGCGCGATCAGGTCGCGCGGCAGGTAGAGCCGGATCATGTTGGTCTGGGGATCAAAATCGTGGCGGACGTCGCCGAAGTCGCGCACCTGGGTCTCAATCGAGTTGGGATCAAGCTTGCCCGAATAGCCGAGCGTGGCGGAGATGACGGGCCGTGGATCGCTGATGGTTGCTCCGGGAGCGGGACTGGCATCGGCCAGGCCCAGCGCGCCCTGGCGCAGGTAGGCGGCGAAATTCTTCTCCACGCCCTGGGTGATGGTATAGCGCCCGATGCTGTGGAGGCTGGTGGTGGAGTGGACCGGATTATCGGCCACGGTGAAGATCGCCTCGAAGCCCGCGTCGATGGCGGCTTGCTCGACTTGCGTGTTGTATTCGCCGTAGGGGTAAGCAAAGCAGGTGATCGGCTTGCCCATGTGCTGTTCGAGCACCGCCTTGGCGCCGGCCGTCTCGTTTTTCAACCACGCGGCGTATTCCTCCGGGGTGAAGTCATGCCAGACGCCCTTGACCTTCTGTTTGTGGAGCCGGAGGTTCGGATGCGTCATCGAGTGGCATTCGATATCGATGCCTTCCTTCTGCAGTTCGAGAAGATCATTCCAACTGGCGGCGCCCGGGCCTTCACCGACAGTGATGAAGTCGGGATAGATGAAGAAAGTCCACGGATAGCCGTACTGTTTCAGGATCGGCGCGGCATAGACGATGGCGCTTTTATAACCGTCGTCGATCGTGATGCAGACGGCCTTTGGTGGGACGGTGCCCTCGTGCTTGAGGAACTTCAGGAGCTGGTCCATCGAGATGACGTTGTAGCCGTTGTCGTGGATGTATTTCATTTCCGACGCAAAGACGTCGACGTTCATCGTCCATTGGAACTTGGCCGGGATGGGCACGCCCGCGGCCTTGAATTGGTGGTAGAGGAGAACGATGACGCTGCCTTGCTCCGCGGCGGCGCTTCTGGCGGTGGCGGGTGCAGGCGCGGCGACCTGAGTCGATTCGGGGGTTTTGGTGGAGAACGCCGGAGCGGTCGAGGCTGCCGAAGGAGCAGGATTCGAGGCCGGGCTGGCGGCAGGGGCGGTTGCCTGTCCCACGACCATATCGACGAAATGGACCGGCACGTTGCCCATCGGGCGATACGAAGCCAGTTGGAAGAACGGTGAACGATTCGCTGCAGGATAATCCATGGTCGACGAGGGAGGCATCGACGGTGCGGCATTGGTATCTGGCGTGGACGAAGTGGCGGGCGCGGCACTGTTGTCCGGCGCAGCGGGAGTCATCGTGCTGGCGGGAGCGGCGCTGGTATCCGGTGTCACGGGAGTCGTTGTGGTGTCGGGCGTGGACGGAGTCGATGGTGTGGCAGGAGAGCTATTGTCAGGAGTCGTTGTGCTGTCGGGTGAACTGGGCGGCGGGACGGGGCCGATGAGCGTGTTCGTATCGGACGTGGCACTCGGGGCTGAGGGCGCTGCGGCCGGCGTCGATTGCGAGGTCGTCAGGATGAGGCCCTGGACGCCGAATTTTTCCCGCTCGGCCTGGAAGCGTTCCTCCATCTGGGCATGCGAGACGTCAAAATAAATAATAAAGGCGGCGATGAAGAGCAGGACACAGGCCGCGAGAACAATGGAACGCTTGAGTAACATAAAGGATAAAGGGGGAGTATCCTACCAGTTGAAAACGTGATCTTCAACTACTTCCAGAATAGGGTAGTGGTACAGTTTCAGTTGTCCCTCGTTCCCAAGTGTCACTTGGGAACGTTTCCTGTTCCCGCGAAATTTTATTTCGCGCTGACTTGTAGCCGCCGTCGTGAGACGGTGGTCCACGCCTTTACGGGCGCGGCCACGGGATAGGCAATAAAATTGCCTCCACAAGTGCGTTCCCAAGTGAAACTTGGGAACGAGGGAACGCAGACCCTCGATGCAACGTTGCCCTATTTGAAAACAACGCCTAAACAGGGATGATGGCTTTTCTGAAGATTTTCTTTCGCTACCTGTTCATGCGGTTGCTGGTGCCGTTTGCCGTCTGTTTGTGTGCCTGCACGTTGATTTGGATCATGGCCAATCTCTACGGCAACATCGACGACTTCCTCGAAAACAAGATCAGCGCCGGCCCGCTCCTGCTGACGATCCTGCGTTTTTACAGTCTCCAGTTTCCGAGCATCCTCGTGCAGGTGCTTCCCGCCACGCTGCTTATTTCAACGCTCTGGACGTTGCTGGCGCTGAATCGCCGCAGTGAATTGGTTGCTTTTCAATCGGGCGGGATGGCGCCGATCTGGCTCTTTTCGCCCTTTTTTGCGTTTGCGTGCATCTGGATGGTCATCCTTTCTTTTGATCTCAACTGGCCGGCGCCCAAGGCGCAGGTGACGAGCGAGCGGTTGCTGCTGCAAGTGAAGGGGCAAAACGCCAAAAGCAACGTCTTCACGAATCTTCCCTACGTCGACAGCGTCAACAGCCGGATCTGGTTTTTCCAAAGTCTCGACGCCAATCGGGGCACGGCCAAGGGTGTGGAAATCCTGCAGCGGAATGTGGACGGCGACGACATGGTGAAGTATTTCGCCCGCCGCGCGGAATGGACCGGCGAATTCTGGCGGCTGACGGGTGTTCTCAAAATTGCCTACGGAGTCACCGGCGGCGCGCAGGACCAGAAGACCTACGAGGAGTTGGATTTGCCCGACATCACCACGCCGCCCCAGCAGCTTGCGCTGATCGGTTCGCAGCCGGAGCAATTGACCCTCTCGCAGCTTTCCGAGTATATCGCCACGAGCACGGCCAGCCCGGAGCACCTGGCCGCTTATCGCACGGAATGGTGGTACCGGGTGCTCTATCCCTTCAGCCTGATTATTCTGATGCTGTTTGCGCTTCTGCAGGGGACTCGCTCCGACCGGCGCAGCCCCGTGACGGGCATCGTTTGGACGATCATCGCGCTGATTATCTACACGCTGCTGATGAATGGCGCCATGGCCTTGGGGAAGCACGCCCGGGTTTTCTCGCCGGTTATGTCCGTGATCACAATCGAGATGATCTTCGCCGCCATCGGCTTGTATATGCTGGCGCTTTACAATGGCTGGCTGTGGCAATTGGTCGAGGCCGGCAAGCGCTGGCAGGCGCAGTGGAGTGACAGTCCGGCAACCTCGGGGGATGAGTCTAGCTGATCAGCCGATCATACTCGGCATGATGGCCGATCCAAAGCCAGGTAACCTCTCGGCCTTCAACTTCCGCGAGAGCGCGATAATGAACCCCGACTCGTATCGACCAGACCTTGCCTTCGAGAGGCTTGAATCGCAGCGAGGGATGATGCGGATCGCTCAGCCACAATTGGTGATTTTTCCGCGCCGGTTCCTGCACTTCCACAGGCAGCGCGTTAAAGAGTTGCCAGAAGCGTCTCGTGCAAGTTGAGCTCACGGAAAAGGCTTGAGAGTTCCGGCGGTGCGTTCCCGCTGCGCTTCTTCAGTCAAAAAATTGAGTTTGCCCGCCCTGATATCTTGACGGATTTGCTCGTCCCATTGGTCTTCGAGGAATTCCTGATACCACTGGTTAAACTGAGCCAGCTCTTCTTTGCCCAATGTCCTGATGGCGGCTTCGATTTCCACGACGCTCATAGGAGCAGCCTAGGACGAATTCCCTGACGAGGCAACTCCCGGATAATATGGCCCCGCTGGCAATTTGACCAATACGGACATCGACCGTCCTTAAGGTTGGCGGTTTAGTTGATCCAGGGCGAATTTGGCCTGGCTCTTCACATTAGGATTATGCGCGCGGGCCGCTTTCTCCAAAACCGGTTTAATGCGTGGGTCGCCGCGATAGTTGAGCAGCGAATTGAGGGACTCCGCGCAGTGCGGATGTTTCGGATTCTGGGCGATGGTAAGCAGGAGTTCCAGCGCCAGCGGATCCTTTTTATTGGCCAGGGCTTGGGCGGCCCAGAATTGAACCATGAGATCCTTGTCGCCGAGGAAGCCCTCCAACTCCTTCGCTGCTTGCGGTTGCGGAAACCGGCTTAATTGAGACATGACTTGGGCGCGAAGCTGGTTGTCCTGTTCTCCCAGATCGTTGGCATAGGCATCGATGGCGTGGCTATGGGCCAGACCGATCACCGCCGCAAGCGCCTGATCGGTTCCACACTTGGTCATGATTTCAGCCAGGCACCAAAGTATATCCCGCCTCCCGTAAACGTTATGTGGGTCCTCGGCCATCGAGGCAAGATTTTGGGTCAGGGCCTGATCGCAAACTTGAACTGCATTGGGAGGAAGCTCCCTCCTGAAAAGAGTCAGGGCGTAGGCCGAATTTCCCGCGACTTTCAGGTCGTCTGAAAGCAGGTCATGCAACAACGCCTGATCGATTGAATCATTTTTGTAATGCGCTGCCACCCCCTGAAAAAAGGGATCCTGACGGCGAACTGCGGTCAGTACCCTGTTCTCATAAGTTTGCCTGAGCTTGTCATCCTTCCGCACTTCGACTTGGACCGGTGGACTCTTCTCCACTGAAAAACGATAGATTCCAGGAGGAAGCGGATCGGCGGCGGCTGGCACATCGACCGATTCGCCGGGCTTTATTTCCATCATTTTACACCAATGCCAACTCTCGTACTGCCAATTCTCTAAGATGACCGGATGGGTCGTCCCGAGCCGATCGGTAAATTGTGTCGAAAAATATTTGGTATTAGGATAGATGCCCGGACCGCCGGTCATGTAAGTGATCGACTTCTGGCCGATGTTCTTAACCATGATCGTAAAAAGAAGCGGCGCATCGTTCGATTGGATCGCCTGAGCGCTGACACTAAAGCTGGTGTTATTCGACGAGAAGCCCTGTCCGTGGCAGTTGAAGCCGAGGCAAGTAATCAGCACCCAAAAACAGAAAAGTGTTGATCGGATTTTGTGCCTCTTCACTTGCAGTCCTCCTACACACTCGCGCCGCTCCACTTGAGCTTCTGCCGCAGCACGCGGTAGAAATCGGAGTGCGGCAGATAAGCAAGCTGCACTTTCGCCTTGGCCGGTTTGATTTCGAGCCACTCATGCGTGCGCAGATTGCCACCGGGCCGTCCATCGAATTGCACGCCCGGAGGCGGCACTCCCGGCTGCTTGACAATGCGGATGCGAACGGCCTGGTCGGTGCCGACGACGAGCGCGCGGTTGGTCAGCGTATGCGGGCAGATCGGCGTGAGCACGATCGAGTCGGCATCGGGACTGAGGATCGGCCCGCCCGCCGCGAGCGAGTAGGCCGTCGAGCCCGTGGGCGTCGCGACGATCAGCCCGTCGCAGACATATTCGGTGACGAGATAATCGCCGACCTCGACGCGGATCCGCGCCAGCCGGGAAATATTGGTGCGCATGACCACAATGTCGTTCAAGGCGCAGGGAATGAACTGGGTTTTCCCATTGGCGCGGTGAAAAACGGTCTCCAGGACGAGGCGCGGACTCAAGAGCAAATCCTTGGCGGAAAGGTAAGGCAGAATCTTGTCGACCTCGCTTTCCGCCACGGCGGTCAGGAAGCCGAGGCTGCCGATATTCACTCCGAGGATCGGCACCTGCGAGGGAAAGACCGAATCGACGACATCGATGAGGGAGCCATCGCCGCCCGCGACCAGGAGCAGGTCCGACTTTTGGGCCAGTTCGCATTCGGAGACGCCGGAGCGACCGATCAAGACGCCGGTGCGCTTCTCGAACAGGAGCCGGAGGTTGGGATGTCCCTGGGCGAACTCGCAAAGTTGATAGAGCACGTCGCGTGCGCCCGGTTTGGTGCCGTTCACAATGACGCCGACTTTCACTTCTTTTGCAGTAGCCATAAAAATTCCTCGTTTCCATCCCGGCCGGGCAGCGGCGAGGGGATCGTACCCATCGTCGTCACCGGATAATTCTCCTCTTTCACCCATGCGCACAGGTCGCGCACCACGCGCATTCGCACCCCGGTATCGCGGACAATTCCGCCCCTGCCGACCTCGGCGCGCCCGGCCTCGAACTGCGGCTTGATCAGCGCGCAGACCCGTCCGCCGGAGCTAAGCAGATCGAAGGCGGGAGGCAAGACCCTCCTTAAGGAAATGAACGAGACATCGACGACCATCAGGTCGAAAGCGCCCAGGGGATGGTCCCGCGCAAAGGGGACGAGGTCGCGCGCATTCACCCCTTCATGGACGATCACGCGCGGGTCCTGGCGCAGACGCCAGTGGAGCTGGCCGTGCCCGACATCGAGGGCGACGACTTCGCGCGCGCCGTGCTGGAGCAGGCAGTCGGTGAAGCCGCCGGTGGAGGCGCCGATGTCAAGACAGCGCCAGCCTCTCACATCGAGTTGAAAGCCGGTCAAGGCGCCTTCCAGCTTGTGCCCGCCGCGGCTGACGTAACGATCGCCTCCACGTACTTCAATTGCAGCCGAGGCGGCACAAAGCTTGCTTGCTTTATCCCACCGTTGACCTTCCACCCACACTTCTCCAGCCAAAATCAGTCGTTGGGCTTGTTCGCGAGATTCGGCCAAGCTGCGCTCAACCAGTTCGACATCCAGTCGGCGAACGGCGGGGCGGGGTTTCATCTGCACGGAAGCGTACGCGTTTATGAAAAAAAATCAGGATAAAAGGAGATCTCCGGGAAAAACAACTTCGCACGAAGCAGACGAAACAGGTGTCCACAAACAAAGCCCCTCCAAAAAATCGAGCATCTCTCAAATTACCCTTGTGCCTTTCAATTTACGTTCTAAATTTTAACTCCAATGCCTCTCAATCAAGCCATCCTCGACCGTACGGAATCGTTTCATGGACTCTATGATCCTTCGTTTGAGCATGATGCTTGCGGGGTCGGCATGGTGGCCAGCGTCAAGGGCATTCGTTCCAATTCGATCCTGAAAAAAGCGCTGACGTGCGTTTGCTCCCTGATCCATCGCGGCGCGATGGATGCCGACGCGAAAACCGGCGACGGCGCGGGCGTGTTGACCCAGATTCCGTACAAGCTTTTCCGGGCCGAGGTCGAGAAGATGGGCTACAAGCTTTTCCAGGATTCCGACCTCGGCGTGGGCATGATGTTTCTGCCGAACGATCCCTACACGCAGGCGCGCGTCCGGCATATTGCCGAGACGGTGTTGAATGAGCACAAGATCTTCATCTTTGGCTGGCGTTCCGTGCCGGTGAATCGCGCGGTGCTCGGCGAGAAGGCGCTGCGGACCTGTCCCGACATCGAGCAAATTCTCATGGGCCGGCCCGATCCCTCGGAGATGAACGACGATGAATTCGAGCGCAAGCTCTTCCTTTGCCGCAACCAGATCGAGGACCAGGCCGAGAGCCAGGGCATCAAGGATTTCTATATCCCGAGCTTTTCGAGCCGTACGATTGTTTACAAGGGGCTGCTCGCCGCGCCGACGCTGGAACGGTTCTATCTCGACCTGCGCGATCCCAATTACACCACGGCGCTTGCCGTTTTCCATCAGCGGTACAGCACCAATACGTTTCCGACCTGGCCGCTTTCGCAATCGTGCCGGATGCTCAGCCATAACGGCGAAATCAACACGGTAGCCGGCAATCGGCTTTGGACGAAGGCGCGCGAACCGGAATTGAAAAGCCCGTTCTTCGGCGACGCGATCAAGAAGCTGCGCCCCATCATCCAGCCCGGCGGCAGCGATTCCGCCAGCCTTGATAACGCGCTTGAGCTGCTCGTCATGGGCGGTCGCGATATCCTCCATTCGATGCTGATGCTCGTGCCCGCGGCGTGGCAGGGAGATGCCTCCACCCCGACCGAGGTGAAGGAGTTTTACGAGTATCACCAGACCCTAAATGAACCTTGGGATGGTCCCGCGGCGCTGGTCTTCAGTGACGGCCTCACCATCGGCGCGTGTCTCGATAGGAACGGCCTGCGCCCCGCCCGCTACAAGATCACGGAAGACGGATTGTTCACCCTCGGTTCCGAGGTGGGACTTCTGGTGATCGACGATGCGCGGGTGATCGAAAAGGGCCGGCTTGGGCCGGGTGAAATGATCGCCATCGACACGGTCAACGGAGTCCTGCTCAAAAACGACGAGATTAAGGCCGGCTACGCCAAAAAGAAGCCCTACGGAGCCTGGCTGCGCGAAAACATCAAGGACATCGAGAGCAAACTTTCACTCGATTCCCAGTCCGCGCCCGGCGCCACGCTTTTGCAACAACAACTCGCCGCGGGCTATACGGAAGAGGAGCTCGGCGTCACCCCCTCCATCCTCAAGATCATGGGTGAAACGGGCGAGGAAGCCATCGGGTCGATGGGCGATGACGCGCCGCTGGCCGTGCTCTCGAAGAAGCCCCGTCTTCTCTATACGTATTTCAAGCAGCTCTTCGCGCAGGTGACCAACCCGCCGATCGATCCGATCCGCGAGAAGCTGGTCATGTCGGTCGAGGTGCTGGCCGGCGCTCACCGGAACTGGCTTGAGGAAACGCCCGAGCATGCCCGCCTGCTGCGCCTCCAGTCGCCGATTTTGACCAATCCGGAGATTCAACAAATTCTCGCCATGAAGGAAGGTCCCTTCAAATCGAGCTCGATCAATTGCCGATTCCCGGTCACCGACGGCCCCGACGCGCTGAAGACGCATCTCGACCGCATTTGCGCCGAGGCGGAAAAAGCCGTCGACGAGGGCGCGTCCATCATCGTCCTGAGCGATTGGGACATCGATGTGGGCCATGCGCCCATCCCGATGCTCCTGGCGACCGGCGCCGTCCATCATCATTTGGTCCGCGCCGACAAGCGCTCCAAGGCGAGCATCATTTGCGAAACCGCCGAGTGTCGCGACGTGCATCAGCTCGCCTGCCTGCTCGGTTATGGCGCTTCGGCGGTCAATCCCTACGCGGCTTTCGCCACGCTCAACGGTTTTGTTTCCCGCGGTGAATTGAAGGTGGGCGACAAGCTGGTCGAGGCCGCCACCGCCGCGAAGAATTATCGCTCGGCGCTGGAAAAAGGCCTGCTCAAGATCATGTCGAAGATGGGCATCTCGACGCTCGCCAGCTACAGCGGCGCGCAGACTTTCAGCGCCATCGGCCTGCATCCCGATGTCATTTCCTACGCCTTCACCGGCACGACGTCCCAGGTGAAGGGTCTCAATTTCCGCGAGATCGCCGAGGAGACGCTCGTGCGCCACATGCGCGCGTTTGCCCCCGAAGCGAAGCTCACCGACGAAGGCATTTATCGTTTCCGCCGCGATGGCGAACTCCACGCCTGGACGCCGCCCGTGCTGCAGAGCTTCCATACTTACGTCGGCATCAAGGGCGCGGACAAGGCGGGCAAGTGGGACGACTACGAGAAGTACGTCGCCGCCGTGGAGGAAGCCGCTCCCGTGGCGCTGCGCCAATGCCTGAAGTTGAAAATGAACGGCAGCGCGATCCCCATCGAGGAAGTCGAGCCGGTCGAGGACATCCGCCGCAGGTTTACGACCGCGGGCATGTCGCTCGGTGCGCTTTCGCCCGAGGCCCACGAAACGCTGGCCATCGCGATGAACCGCATCGGCGGCAAATCGAATTCCGGCGAGGGTGGCGAGGACCGCGCCCGGTTCACGCCGATGGAAAACGGTGACTCGAAGAACAGCCGCATCAAGCAGGTCGCATCGGGCCGTTTTGGCGTCACGGCGGAATATCTCGCCAGCGCCACGGAAATCGAAATCAAGATGGCGCAGGGCTCCAAGCCGGGCGAAGGCGGACAGATTCCCGGCCATAAGGTTTCCGCGATGATCGCGAAGCTGCGCCGGAGCACGCCGGGCGTGACGCTCATTTCCCCGCCGCCGCACCATGATATTTACAGCATCGAGGATCTGGCCCAGCTCATCTATGACCTCAAGCAGGTCAACCCGCGCGCCAAGGTCTGCGTGAAGCTTGTCGCCGGCGCCGGGGTCGGCACGGTCGCGGCGGGCGTAGCCAAGGCTTATGCCGATATCGTCCTGATTTCCGGCCACGACGGCGGGACGGGTGCATCACCGCTCTCGTCGGTCAAGAACGCGGGTGGTCCCTGGGAACTCGGCCTCGCCGAGGCGCACCAGGTGCTTCTGCTCAACGGCCTGCGCAACCGCGTGACCCTGCGCACCGACGGCGGCATGAAGACCGGCCTCGATATTCTCATCGCGGCCATGCTCGGCGCGGAGGAATTCAACTTCGGCACGGCCGCGCTCATTGCGACCGGCTGCGTCTACGTGCGCAAGTGCCATCTCAATACCTGCCCGGTCGGGGTGACCACGCAGGACGAAAAATTCCGCGCGAAGTACAAGGGCACGCCCGAGAACGTGGTGCTCTTCTTCAACGCCGTGGCCGAAGAGGTGCGGCGCTATCTCGCCAGCATCGGTGCGCGGAGCCTCAACGAGGTTATCGGCCGCACCGATTATCTCGAGCAGCGCGAAGTGCCGGATCATCCCAAGGCGAACATGCTCGATCTTTCCCGGCTCCTCGCGATGCCGAAAATCGACGACGGATCGCCGCGCTTTCACACCTGGGAACGCAACGACAAGCTCGAGGACCGCACCTTGGACGACGTCGTTCTCCAGGATGCCAAGAGCTGCCTGCAGACCAAGACCCCGATGAGCCTGAAGTACAAGGTCAAGAACACCTTCCGCAGCATCGGCACGAACCTTTCCGGTGAGATCGCGTATCGCTACGGCGACGAGGGCCTGCCCGAGAATACGCTGAATCTGAACCTCTCCGGCAGCGCGGGGCAAAGTCTCGGGGCGTTCCTGGTCAAGGGCGTCCGCATTACGCTCGTGGGTGAAAGCAACGACTATGTCGGCAAAGGCATGAGCGGCGGCGAGATCATCGTCGTCCCATCGCCCACGGCGAAATTCGACGCGGCCAAGAACTCGATTTGCGGCAACACGGTTCTTTACGGAGCCACCGGCGGCGCGCTCTACATCCGCGGTCGCGCGGGCGAGCGGTTCGCGGTGCGCAACAGCGGCGCCACGGCGGTCGTCGAAGGCATCGGCGACCATGGCTGCGAATACATGACCAACGGCAAGGTCATCGTGCTGGGGCTGACCGGCAAGAACTTTGCGGCGGGAATGTCGGGCGGTCTGGCTTACGTTCTCGACCAGGAAGGCTCGTTCGAGCAGCGGTGCAACAAGGCGATGGTCACGCTGCAACGCCTCTCCGATCCGGTCGAGACCAAGGTGGTCAAGGAACTCATCTACAAGCATCTCGATTTGACCGAAAGCGTCCTGGCCAAGGAAATCCTGGCCGATTGGGCGAAGTTCGAGCCGCTCTTCTGGAAAGTCGCCCCGCTGCCGCCGGCGAGCCTCGCTCCCGCCGCTCCAGCCGGGGCCAATGCGAATGGCGCACTTACTCCCGCCGGGCCTTCCGCACAGTCGGCCTCCGGTGAACCGGCTAAAGCATGAGTGCGGAAGTCGCACACCAGCTCTCCATCTTCGTAGCCAACAAGCCGGGTGTTTTGGGCAAAGTGTGCGACCTACTGAAGAAGGAGAAGATCAACATCTTCGCCATCACGACTTCGGACAACCGCGACCACAGCGTCATCCGGCTGGTGGTGGACGAACCGCACCGTGCGCTCGGGTTGCTGGAGGATTACGGCACGCTGGTGCAGCAGACCGACGTGATTATGATGGACGGGCTCAACCGCTCCGGCACGATTGGCGAAATCGCGCGAAAGCTCGGCGAGGCGCACATCAACATCGAATATCTTTATTCCGCGACCGCTCCCACGGCCAAAATGGGCCTCCTCGTCTTCAAGCCCTCGAGTGTCTTGAAGGCGCTCAAGATCCTGAATCAGCGGGAGACATAGCAATGCGACTTATGGGACCATAGGACGAATAGGCCAGCCCCATAACAAGTCCCCTCGGTCCTATTCGTCGTGTAAGTCCTATTCCTCTATCGCCGGCGCAGTTGCTTGATGATCGTCGCGACGGGAAAGATCCAGTGGAACTCGTCGCGGTGATATTCCGTGGGAGGATAGGCCGGGTTGTAGCTCGAAAGCTTGATCAGGTTTTTGTCGAGCTGGACGTGCATGATCTTGCAGAGAATGCCCTGGTCCTTGATATTCGCCACCACGATTTCACCATTCGTCGCGGGTATGCTGGGTAGAAGTATGGCGATATCTCCATCGGAAAATTTCGGCTCCATCGAGTCGCCTCGCAAACGCACCCCGAAAGCGCGCTCATCCGTCGTGTCGCTGGGCACAACTTCGTCCCAATCGCTGGGGATTTGTTCGAACTCGGTGGCCTGACCAGCCTGGGCCCAGGACAGCACGGGCAGGTTGCGCAAGCCATAAGTCATGATGCCTCCTCCATTGCCTATGATTGTCTTTGGTTTTTCGATCAGGTGAAACTTGGTGCGCAGGGCTTTGCCGGGTGGACGGCCTCGCTCGACTTGGGAAAGGTAACTGCGGTCGTACCCCAGAAGCTTGGCGGCTTCGGCTTGCGTGAGATTTTGGCTGGCACGCCAGAACCTGAGGTGCTGGGCAAAGTTATCATTGGGACTATTTGTGGATGTGTTCATCGAGGATCAAGCTCCATAAAGCAACAAAACTAAACGAATAAACTCAATAAGTTGTAAAAAGTCAACTAAAAAGTATGTATTTGAGGCATTTTAGGCTTAAAACGAAACAAAAAATCAGCAACGTGACCATCCTTCGTTACAATAGCGTTCGTTGAAAGTTAGTTTGAAACGAATGCGGTCGAAAGGCATCCAACTACCATGAAGAAAACTCTCTGGGCTCTCTTTGCTGTTTCGGCTTTCCTCGGCGTTTCCACCACTCTTTCGAAGGCCGAACCTCCCTATCATCTCACGACCGTGAGCTGGGTCGTTGCCACCCGCAATAACATGGATAAGGACGACCATTACGTGACCTTGATCGGGCAGGCCACCGGGCGCGATGACGGAGGGGATTATTTCTTCACCGATGGCACCGGCACGGTGAGGCTCGACCCCGGCGATTTCAGGCTGCCGGTTGGTCCCAGGATCGTCGTGGGCGGGCGCATCGATCAGGCCTATCTGGGCATCGGCCATCTGGAAGTCGACGTGCGCCGCTGGCACTACGCCCATAATCCGTAGGCCTGCGACAGTCATAGACCGCCGCTCCAACTGAAGATACGACGGCTACCTAAATCGTACGCTCGATCTGGGTTGAGCGCAGATGGATTGTCTTCATCTGCAGGTTATGGTGCGCCTCGATGAAACGGACGGTGCCGCTGCGGGCTCGCATCAGGACGGAGTGAGTCGTTGCAATCGATCCTTCAACATGAACTCCTCGCAAGAGCGGGCTCTGGCTGATGCCGGTCGCGGCGAAGACGATGTCGCTGCCGCGGGCCAGGTCCTTGGACATGAATTGATGCTTCAGCATGTCGCCCCAGCCCTGGTCGATCAGCGATTGGCGTTCCTCTTCGTCGCGAGGCCAGATGCGCGCGCGCATGCCGCCGCCGAGACAGCGCAGGCCCGCCGCGGAGAGAATGCATTCCGGAGCGCCACCGATTCCCGCGTAGAGATTGATGGCGGAGGTCTTCATGGCCGGGGCCAGCGCGGCGGTGATGTCGCCGTCTACGATCATGCGCAGCGCAGCGCCCTTGCGCCGGATCGCGTCAATCAGCTCTTGGTTGCGGGGACGGTCGAGCACGCAGACGACCACATCGCGCACGTTCTTGCCCAGGATTTTCGCGGTGACATCGATGACCTCTTCGATCGGTGCGTCGATATCGATCGGAAGGCTGGGGTCCTTCATCCACGCGCGGCGGACCTCGAGCGGATAGGCGAGCTTCTTCATGTAGAAGGCGGGGATGTCCTGCAGGCAGGGCCGTCCGTCCTCGGAGGGAGCCGATGCCGCGATACAACTGATGGAATTCGGCATACCCTTGCTGACGTTGGTCGTGCCGTCGACAGGATCGAGGGCAACTTCAAAATGGGGCGAGCCTTCCCGCCACGTGCCGACCTTTTCGCCCTTGAAGAGACCGGGCGCCTCGTCCTTGATGCCTTCGCCGATGACCACTTCGCCACAGATATCCATGAGGTCGAACATGCCGCGAATAGCATCGCAGGCGGCTTCATCGGCTTTTTCTTTTTGTCCCTTGCCGAGCCATTGCAAAGTGTTCAGCGCGGCCAGCTCGGTCGCTCGGAGGAAGTCCATCTCGATGAGCCGTTCGATGTCCTCCGTAATGACGCCTGAATTCTTCATCGTCTTCAAAGTTACTATACCACGTTGGCCGGTTTGACAATAGCGGTGAGTATTTTGTCGCTCATTCGGTTGGGACTTAGACGACGTATAGGACGCATGGGATAGAAACTCCCAAGTCGTATAAGTCCCACTGGTCCCATGAGTCCCATGACTCCGGCATGCAAAAAAGTTTTCACCTCTTGCCTTTTGGCGTGGTTTTCCAAAAGATGGAGGGATGGACTTGCCCCGCATTGTCGAAGCGTTGCTTTTCGCGACGGATCGACCCCTGACACCTAAAGCCATCGCGCATTCCCTGCATCAAGCGGTGAAGTTTTCTCCCTCGCCCGATACGACCCCCTACGAAAAAATCACCATCACCGAGGTCGAGGCCGCCATCGAGCAACTGGGCGCCCGGTTGGCCGCTGACGGCTCCAGCCTGATGGTGCAGGGGATCGCGGGCGGCTACCTTCTTAAGACCCGGCCCGAATTTGCCGTCTGGACGAACAAGCTTTTCGATCAACCGAAGGCGCCCCGGCTCAGCCAGCCCGCACTGGAAACGCTTGCGGTCATCGCGTACCGGCAGCCGATTGGCCGCGCGGAAATCGAATCGGTGCGCGGCGTTGCCGTCGATGGCGTCGTGGCCACGCTGCTCGAACGAAAGGTAATCCGCGTGGCGGGCCGGTCCGAGCAACCCGGTCGTCCGCTGCTCTACGAAACCACGCCGCTTTTCCTGGAACTCTTTGGTTTAAAAAGCCTGGATGAGCTTCCCAATGCCGACGAATTGCGCCGGTTGCAGCCTCCTGAAATTTCCCATGCCCCCGAACAACAACAACTTGACGTCGGCCTTGTCCCGGCAGATGCAGCGCTTGCGCCAGCAGGTGGACCGGATCGACCTCAAGATGCTCCAACTCCTCCAGCAACGGACTAAGCTTACCGGCGAGATCGGCAAGATGAAGCGCCGCCATGGAGCGGTGATTTACGTTCCCGAGCGGGAGCGTGAGCTGGTCGCGCGCCTGACCCGCCTGAGCCAGGACAAACTCCCGGCCCGTGCCGTCGCCGCTCTCTACCGGGAGATTTTATCGAGCTCCCGTGCCGCGCAGGGTCAGCAGCCCATAGGCTTTTTGGAGGCCAGCGCGCCCATTGTGCTGCCCGCCAGCCGCACCTGCTTTGGCGCATGCGACCGGTTTTCACCGAGAAAAAAGTGGGCGGAATTGGCCGAGGGCCTTCATACCGGAGAGCTTTCCCTGGCTTTGCTGACGGGGGATGATTTGCTGGACGCGCTGAAAACCGCGCGATGGCGAAGCGTCTTTCTTGCTGGCCTGACTGTGGTCGGCGATTTCTACCCGGCCTTCGATCCGAAGCCATCGCCGGGCCGGAGAATCTTCATTGTCACGCCAGCCGGAAACGGAGCCGCGCCGGACGCCGGTCGAATCCTGATTTTAATCGAGTGCAAATCCACGCTGAATGCGATAAAAAGTCTGCTTCACTCCATGCCCGACCTCCCGATCCACGCCGAACCATTGACCCGTCGAGCCGCACCTGCCCGGAAGGGACTTTCTTCCGCCCTGGTGCTTTTGACGCTGGATCGACCGGCAAATGGCATTCAAGTGACGGACCATTTAGTGCGGGCGGGCAAGCAGGCCGGTGTTGCCATCTCGATTCTCGGCCTTTATCCAGGAACAGAGGAATATAATGCCGGATAACCCTCCCGTACCACCCCCCGGCCCCAAGCCGACGTTGCCGGCAACCGGCATGACAGGACGCCTGAAATTGTCGACGAGCCAGTTGGCCGCGAAGAGGGCCGGGACGGGGAA
>Ga0116229_10004232_pt1 | contig 23547 bp, 29 predicted proteins | sample S1TSphgellanicum_3_FD_87313 | JGI IMG/M metagenome (GOLD analysis project Ga0116229, IMG submission 87313) | Host-associated microbial communities from peat moss isolated from Minnesota, USA - S1T2_Fc - Sphagnum magellanicum MG | ecosystem: Host-associated > Plants > Peat moss > Unclassified...
ATAGCACAGATCACATCATCCACTGCAAGACATTGCCAAAAGTAGAGACAACTTATGAATTATGTCCAGAAGAATCAGACAATTCAGTTAACCTTGCCACTTCCATATGATGTCTCAAAATGGTTAGCTAATCAATATGAACAATTCCTTTCTAGGTTAAGTTTTTTGATTCGATGAGCCATAACAACACATGATTGACATTTAGCATACAGAAAAAAACCTGACTATCGAACTTTGCTTTGAGAGATACAAAAGCAGCATCCATCATACTTTGGGTCCCCACTGCACATCACAAATACACATCACAACATTATAAAAGCCAACTGCACATTGCACACTTCTGCCGATTGGCTAACAGCCTGCTCCTCAGAGTCCTACTTAATAAACTGAGCAACATCTCCCTAGTTGGGATACACAGAGCAGATGGCATGACAGACAGTGTATGGTAGCAGGTCAGTACTGGATATTCACAGGAGACACAGTGATAGTGCTGTCTCCATCAAATACTATCAATCCTCTGACCCTTGCATCACCTCTTTGTAATCTGCAAACATTGACAGCAAGACATGGTGATGATAGTAATGTGCCCAAAGCATAAAGTCTGAGAAACACAAACCCCCCCCTTCACCAATCAAGTAAATACACTAAGTGATACAACTGACACAACAATTTTATTGGAATACACTTTGTTGCTGCAAGGGCATCTACCTTTCACCTTCCAGAGTACACTTCATACTTCTTACCTGTACTCCATCTTGCCAGTTGAGGGATCCAAAGTGAACCATCGTTGATTCCATTTCCGTAGCTACACAAGAAGAACAATGATCAGCAGCAAATGGATCTGTATCTCATACACTTCCCCCTCCCTCTTGCAAAGACCCTAGAACCCAGAAACATTTAGATAACATTCTGATTATGCTGTACTGCTCTAATTCAGAGATTCCCAGCTGATTACTCACATCCGCACTGTAAAATTGAGTCATGTCATGCTGCTTGCAGCAGCAATCCAATCATTACTTCAGCCGTCCTAACTTCAATGCACAGCACCCTCTGATCATATGACATTGCTCTTAAACAGTCAGTCAGTCAGACAGTCGAGGTTGAAGAACTTGTCATATCCATGTTCCAAGCTCTTGCAAAAAATTATCCTTTTGTGGAGGGTTTCAGGAAAAATTGCATCTGCCAATAAGGGACATCTCACTGTTTCAGAACGCTTGAGCAGATGCCCTTGCAGAAGCACACTTGGTGATTGCGCGTTGAGCTGCATCTTCTTGCTTTTCTCAATATTCGCCTGTCTCTCCTCGTCTCCCACCTAAAACCTCCCAGAAAGAAAACACAGCCACACCACTGAGCCCTAGCCTTTGCTACCCAATTCTTTTTACGTCGTACAGAACCTTGCCCTACTCTGCCGACTCTCTCCGTTAGGGCATCCATAATCGGGCGAGTAAGTCAAGGAATTCATTGAGCTGCGATGAGGTGAAGGAAAAAGTGCCAACCTGAGCCATAGCGAACCCAAATATTCAGACGGCACGCCTTTGAAGACACACGATTTTACAGCCACTGCCAGACTAGGAGCAAGGAAGAGGAGGAGGAGATGGCACAAGTATGAGACCACTCAGCGACGGCCTGCGACTCCAGAACTTATGGATCAATACGGTAGTGTGACGCCAATTCTTCGCTTCTCTCGCGCTTAGGATGGAGCGAGAACGACCTTCTACCCCGACCACCAAGCAACCACGTTTCCCGTAGAAACCAGGACCCGAGTCCAGAGGTACCTTGCTACTGTAGCTGCCCCTTCTTCCTTACCAAGTGTAGACTCGGGACTTAGAGAGAAAGTCCAATATTTTGCACTATAATTTACGTCCCAATCAAACATCATAAAAACCCCATTGTGATCCCCAATTGAATTGGAGAGGCTCATATTAGTAGTTACTAGTGTGACATGTGCCGTTGGCCCAAGTGTTACCACGTCCTCAACTGATTTTTCCTTCCAAAACCTGCTTTTTGGAATTTATTTGCATTTTCAGCGGCAGAAATCACTTAAAAATAAATATCTCCCACATTCTGAATCCAAATCTTACCAGATAAATTCCATTAAATCCGCCCATCAAGATCTTTCCAACAACACCAAAGGCACATTCCAATTCCTCTGAAATTTTCAGCTACAATTTAATTTAATTTTCAGTGAAGAAATCATTCATATTCAAGAACTTTTGCACCACAATTCCAAACGTCAGGGAACCAAGCCCATGCACCCCTCCTTGTTGAGAACTTTCCAAAGAAAACATGGAGAACACGATCTGAAGCATCCTGGTTCGGTGGATCTCATAAGTACAAAACAAAACAAACTACCTTCCCTCATAGATAGATTAGTATCTATTTATCATTTATTGTGCAATGTTTTTCAATATACTTAAGAGTCCGTGGTTGAAAAGTTTTGGAATTTACCTCCAATCTATGGGAGAATAGAGATGATTAAAACATACATTTACAATGGTTGGAGTGAACCAGTAGCCACCAATGCACCAGTTGAGGATGAGGCCGTTGAAGTCGTTTTGGGGATGAACCAAAAACACATCCTCCCTTGCCCAAAGTTATTGTTTTTTTCAACCTTTTTTCTACCCCAAAATTTTTCCCTCCTACCTACCTCCCTCCCACCTACCTACCTCACCTGATTTTGCGTTCACTCCGTTGCTGGAGCTCGAGAGTTGTTGGAGCACGAACAAAGTTCGGAAGCGGTTGGAGCGAGAGCAATGCCACGATAACACAATTGAAGCAGGCCCATGAACTCCATTGTCAGAGCTTCAATTGTCAAAGCTCCAAAACATTGAAGCGAAACCCAAGCACGACCTAGAGCGGGAGCTTGAAGGTAAGTTCCCTCCTTTAAACCCTTTTCTTTGTAATTTTGGTGTAGTGAAGAAGGCGACGACAGCTTAGTGGTCGTCGCCTTCTTGTTTATTTGTTTGTTGCAATGAAAAAAGCGACGACAGTTTGGTTATTGTTGCCTTTTTGTTTATTTGTTTGTTGCAACGAAGAAGGCAATGATAATAAAGCTATCGTTGCCTTCTTGTTTTTTTTTGTTGTAACGAAGAAGGGGATAGCAGCAAAGCTATCGTCACCTTTTGTTTTGGTCTTGTTGCAGCAAAAAAGATGACGACAACAAAGCTACTGTCGCCTTTTTTTTGTTGTAGCAAAGAAGGTGACAATAGCTTTGTTGTTGTTGCCTTACGTTTTCATTTTGCTGCAGTGAAGAAGGTGACGATAGCAAAGCTGCTGTCGTCTTCTGTTTTGGTCTTATTGTAGTAATTTTTTTTAATTTTTAATTTTTCTGTTTTGGTTTTGCTACAACAACGAAGGCGACAACAATGAACCATTGTCTTCTTCTGTGGTTTTGTTGTAGCGAAGAAGAAGAAGACAATAGCTTTTGTCACCTTCTTCGATGGTTTTGTTGCAAAAAAATGGCAATTTGTGCTTTTTTTGGTGGTTTTGCTGCGAAGAAGGTGATGGCAATAGGTGGTTTTTTTTTTTTTTTTCTTTGGTCCTTTTTGGTTTAATTGATTAGAATTGACAATTAATAATGAAATGGTGGTTTTTTTTTTTAATGTTGAAGGTTATAATGACTAGAGGAAGGTGATTGAAGAAAAGTGGTGGTGATTTGGAAGTTCACAAGAAAAATGTTGCTTCATTAGAACAAACAATTATTGAGCAAAATGTTGCTTCATCAGATTAGTCAATTGTTGAGCAAAATGTTGTTGCATTAGATTAAACAATTGTTGAGCAAAATGTTGTTGCATCAGATTAGGCAATTGCTAAACAAAATGTTGCTGCATTAGATTAGGCAATTGCTAAATAAAATGTTGCTCCATCGGAATTGAGACCTAAGGAGCAAAATGTTGCGTCATCAAAAATGAAAATTGAAAATTGATGTATCAAGTAATCTATGTGGATTAAAGTTGATAAGGATGACAATTTGTAATATAGATTGAGGATTTTGAACGAAAAATGATGGGTTAGATTGTTTTAAAATTTATGTACATTAAAGTAAATGCAGATAAAAAAATTGTACAAGTTTTTTTAAGTTTAATTATATTGGCACCTTCCATCATTTGATGGAAGGCGTAGGATTTTTTTTTGTCAAAATTTTTTTATTGTAATATTTGAAAATAGTTAAAGTTTGCAGGAGTTATATCTGATTATGTGATTTTATGTTTTGCAATACCTACATTCTGTTTTTTGAACTCTTTATGTGTAAGCTTTTAAGCTTAGGATTTTTTAATTACAAAGTAATGATTTACTTTTTGATATTTTTTGGTTTAAGTCCGGAATTTGAAACTGACCAGGTTTTTCAACCACTGGCACCCCCTTGTCCACCTAATTTGGTTCGGAAGGACAAAGAATGGACGAAGGTTGGGTCGAAATGGAAATGTAAAGTTGGCATTTGCATTGTCGCATATTGTGCCAAATGGTTGTTGACCAAACATTTGAAGGAGGTGCATGGCTTGGTGGCAAAAAAAGGCCAAACATGGGAGGCCTTCAACTTCTAAAGGAGGTCATCGACATCAAGACCATGTTAAAATGAGTGTTTGCATCTTGGGAAATGTCATGGTTGTGCAAAGGCGAAATGATCAAAAGGTTGCTAGTCGCACTCATGCCAAAGCACAACAAAAGTGGGATAAGTTGGTAAATGTTACAAAACAATTTCCACCATTCTCAAAATTAACTTTGGTCAAATTAACTTCAGAGTAACTGTTGTAGTGTTGGGTTTCAATGCTTGGGGTGTGAGACGCGTGCCTCGAGATACAACATCACGGATGGAGAAGGATGAAAATTTACAAGAGATGATTCGATCCACCTGTTGTATATATGCACGTTGATTGAAGATGGCATGGGATGTCAAAAATTGGGATCAAGAGTCTAATAAAGCAAGTTGGACAGAATAGTTGACAAATGTATTAGATTTTCATGAATTTAGAATGATTCATGGAAGGTAAACAACAATAATAATCATTGTTTTTTTATAATTTTGTTTCATCCAAAGTGTGTTAGGGTTTAATTTGGTGGTTTTTGGGTGTTTATAGGGTTAAGGAGACAACAAAGGAATAATTTATTATAAATGCAGTTCAGGGTTGAGATGCAATGTCGCCATTTTTACACTACTTATCATGCAGCAAGGGCTACAAATGCAGCAATTGCTTACTGAGCTAAACACGGGATTGTAGATACTGATATGGTTTAGGGTTTTCATTTTATATAGTTAGCTACGTTTTTTCAACCCTTTTATTTTTGGACTACCCAATTTTTGAACTTTGGTCTTATGATATGTTATGGAGAACCTTTTTTGTTTCATTGGGTTCTTTAACAATTTTTCATCCACCCATTTTTGTACATCTTTTATTAATATAATATATATTTTAATCATTTTTGTTTGATGAGTATATGGTTAATCATATGTGTCTTCTTTGTCATAATTTTCTTAGTACTTAAGATTTTAGAATCAAACCTTAAATAGACCCATATGAATAGGTAACATTAATTTGTTTAGGGTCTACAAAGATCAAAATGAACATTGTGTAATGTTTACATTTAATGTAATAAAATTCACATCACTTACAGACTTTTAAAATAATACACACATTTTAAACATATAATACCTACATCATTTTCTATTGTAAATTCCATAAGGCCATTTTCAAATATGCAATACCTGCATATGGGTCCCATAATAGTCATTGATTTTTTAAATTCATTGCAATACTCGCATATAGGATCTCATAATAGTCATTGGTTTTTTACATTCATTGTAATACTCGCATATAGGGTCCCATAATAGTCATTGATTTTTTACATTCATTGCAATACCCCATATGGGTCCCATAATAGTCATTGGTTTTTAACATTCATTGCAAAACCTGCATTTTGTCATAAATTTAATTCAGAATAATAATTGATTTAAGTATATAAAAAAACATATTTTGGGTACCCAAACCACTTATTAGTTATTTTGAAATGACGTTACATGCAGGTATTGCAATTAGGGTTGGGTTTTCACATAAGGTTTGCCTCAATCACCTATAGATTATTTTAGTATAAACTTGCATGTAGGTATTACATCTAGGCCTTGGTTTTCATTCAAAGGCCCACCCAAACTACATATTAGGTATTTCAAAGCGACCTTACATGTGGGTATTGCATTTAAAATTACCCTTTCACTATAAGTTTTACCTTAATCACCTACGAAATGAATTTGAATATAACTATTACATTTAGGGTTAAGGTTTCATATAATTTTACAATATCCACACATGTACTTATTTTCACCAATTACAAATTTAACCTTAATTTTATTAATAACTAAATAAAATTTGTAACAAAACACAAAAGGTATTGAAATATATATAAGTTATTGAAATCATTATTTAAAATAATTATTCCACATTATAGATCGCAAGTTCAACTTTTCCATGAAAAATTCCTACACCAAGATAAGCTTGATCACAATTGTCATTGTATTATTTGTGGAACAAATAATACAACCTCTTTTCAAATTCAATGAGACAAAGTAAGAATCATGGAACTCCCAATCAACAACCCCAACCTCTATACACACCTTTGTTAGCATACTATTTTGAAATCAACTAATTATTTTGGAATGACCCAAAATGCGGGTATTGCATTTAGGGTAGGATCTTCATTTAAAGAGGCTTAAACCCCACATGTGTAATTTTGTAGTGACCTTGAATGCAAGTATTGCATATAAGGTTGGGTTATTTCAAAATGATTTTGCGTATGGGTATTGTGTTTAGGGCTAGGTTTTCACTTAAGGGTATCCAAACCATTTAGATGGGTTTTTTTTAAGTGTGGGTATTGCATTTAAGGTTGATTATTCATTTAAACTTGCAATACCTAGACTTATACTTAACTCTACCAATTGGAATTTTGGGGTTTTGTTATAATACCTACATTCGTACTTACCTTTACCAATTGGAATTTTGGGGCTTTGCTGCAATACCTACACCCGTACTTGCCTCTACCAATTGGAATTTTGGGGCTTCGTTGCAATACCTACACCTATACTTGCCTCTACCAATTGGAATTTTGGGGTTTCGTTGCAATACCTACACCTGTACTTGCTTCGACCAACTGGAATTTTGGGGCTTTGTTGTAATACCTACATCCATATTTGCCTCTACTAACTAGAATTTTGGTGCTTTGTTGTAATACCTGCACCCATACTTACCTTTACCAATTGGAATTTTGGGGCCTAATTGCAATACTTGCACTTGTACTTCTACCAACTGGGATTTTGGGCCTAGTTACAATAGTTGCATTTAACACTAATATTATCGCTATCCTTGTGTTTTTGCATTGCACACTTTTTGTGATTATTACTTGGAAACAATAATAACCTTTGTGTCATATTAAACTTCATGTGTGTGTTGAATACATGATGTTCAAAGAATTTGGCTATGGTTTCTCCCATACAAAATTGAATATAAAACAAAATTCTTAATGCCAATGGCAATAATCTTGATTAGTAATTGATACATTTATTCATGACATTGTTTAATAAGTACATTTATGTGATTAAACATTGTTTCATGCTAATCTTTAAGTCATTTAATATTATTTCCCAATCCATTTCCTAAGCGGTGTAACACTAATCTTGGGTGTGAAACTGCATTTGCCTTTGAGAGGCGTATGTTACGAATATTACATGCCAATACTCTCATGTGTGAGGTGACATGTTCACAAAGTGTCACATCGCCTTTACATTCATTTGTGATTTCTTGCATTGTAATGACCAATTGTGCAAAAGCCCTTTCCATTGGGGTTAATGAATTTATTGTGTCATTAGACCCTATAGTGGCACCCATAGGGAGATCATTATGCTCCATGTTCATGAGCCCATCAAATTCCATGATCCCATCATCACCTTCAAGATGTTCATCTTCGTCATCATCATTAGACTCCATATCATTTGGAATATGTCATGGGTTCGCAAACATGTGACCCAACCTTCCATAATGTGATCCATACCATGTTCCACAATAATGAATGATATCATTTTGAGAAATGTTTGTGCTTGTGGGAATGATCACAATTTGGTGTTTACACATGTTCCTTCGCAATGCCCATTCACATGTGCAACAAAATATTTTGGTGAATGGGAATTTCATCATGTAAATAACATTGGGAAGGTGTTAGCTCCATACGCCTCAAGCTCCATCACTCTCAAGGGTTGGTTGGAACACATGGGTGAGTGGAATAAGGGTTGCCTTTTCCACATTTTGTGTAATAATGGATTCCATAACCTTGTTTTTTTATGAAACCTTTTTTTTTCATTTCCAATGTGTGCATGCAGTGGTGTGCAATGGTTGTTGTTAATAGCCACACCAACTAGTCAATCCTATGCCTTTTAAGGTCTTTTGTGTCAAGAGCAAGCTAATGTTTCAACGCACCATGATATGATTCAATGCTCGCTTGGGTGTTTTGGTTGGAATGGGGCACTCTTCGAACACCCACCATCCCTAATTTTGCAAACAAAAACACAATGCACAAGGATGAATAACATTATTACAAAAGAATTTTGAATACTAAACCATGATAAATATTATCACTTACCAAATTAATGGTAATAAGTCTGGAAATAATTTGTCCACGCATCACCAAGCTTATGTTTATGAAGGCTTTCTCTCACAACAACCCTCCCACATTCTTTAAAGTCAACATTTGTTTCTCCATGATTGATGGATATGTACATCACATCATGAAAGTCTTGGAGGATTCCACCCCTCACTTCCACATTTTTGATTTTTTTAATACCACGTAAGTGCCATGCTTTGAGAACATGCCAACAACAAAGGTAGATGGGAACCTTGTCCATACCCCATACGACCCTAATAAGGACACATATGCAATAAAATCTCCATGAGTGGATGGGGTTAGTACGCCATAAAATGCATTTGAAGTAATCAATAATTTTATGAAAGATATCAAAAAACATCTAAAGAAATAAATACAAAATGGGTACTAGGTATATAACTAAATGTGGCATTTGTGATAACATTTTATTTTTTGATGGTTTCAACTGTTCAATTAAATCCTAAATTGTTTGCTTATTTATAATGATCCAAGCTAAAGGGACACTTGTGCAATGATCATCAAACCCCATCAAGGTGAATAGATGGAATTTCATGTCATTTGTGCCAAATGTGGCATCAATAGAAATGGCACCATTGCGACCATATGATAACATGGACTCACATTGAGTTGGTGTTTGAATACCTATGGTGAATGGGACTTGAGTCCCATTGATTTCACCAACATCTTGGAAAAAGAACACATCTTTCGGATGTTGGAGAGCCCAAGACCGAATTGAAATTACAGGGTTGGTGTGTAAACACCAACTCCTTTTTTTATGTTTCCAATCCAAATATGCAATGTCTTGAAGCTAAATGAAATCATCTTGTGTCATGCTTTGACCCGCATTCACACGTTCCCACCAAATTGCTTTATGTTTATCATATATTTGTTTGGTTGTGTAACCTAAGCTTAGTTGGGCCCATATGTGGTCCTTTAATGCTTGTGACATGCGTGGAGCATAACAGGACATACGAGAAATGGATTCCGAGTCATGCTCACCATGTGCAAATGACCCATCAGTTCGTGTATGGGCCTTATGATAAATTGTTATTTCAACCACATCAGGTCGTGTGTATAAATATTTGATTGAGAATGACGCTAGTCATCCTTGTTTAATAAATCAAGTGTGGGTTGAGTTTACTTGATAGTCTTTTGGTCCATATGTACACTAATACCTAGACCAAATTTTTTTCAAAATGTAAATGATTACATTTTTGGTATATGAATTAAAGAAATAAAAAAGGTTAATGCCATAAATGTTTATCACGTATGCCCGAAGTGGTTTTTGATAGTTAGTTGCTTGATATCCATTTGGCTTGGAAAGTTTTTATAAACATTCCATTCCATAGGGGTTTTTGTATCCCCTCGTTTACCTTCCAAGAATTCCGAGATGTGAGCATATGGAACATAAGCATATTGAATGGTCATTTTGTTTTGCCTTCCATGGTGTATCTTGGACCTCCACACTAAGTCCTTGTTTGAGAAAGGGGACTCGGTGGGGTTTTGGACATGAATGGAATGGGATTTTGGAACCCTTCCCATAATTGAAGGAAGTAGGACAAATTCTTGCACTAAGATAATTTATAATTCTATAAACATTCATCATTGAACAAAAACCCAAAATGCAATACATACATGGTTCCTTTAAAATCAATGTTGTGAATTAGAATTCCCATTACAATACCCATATCATGATATAAAATACCTAATGTTCCAATGTACATAACATACAATACTTGCATTATGAACCCCTATACTAAACAAACTTTGGCAATACCCACATTGAACTATTAAACCTTCCATCATTGAAAATGTTCACATATGCAATACTCGGATTGTACCTTAAACCCACAATGTTTGAAAACCCCATGTAGCAATACCCATGTAATGATAATTAATGCACACTATTTGAGAGGTGCAAAATACAATACTTGCCTTGGGCCATAAAACCCATGTTGCTTGTGGGAAGTTAATGCATTATTCGCATATGGCTATGAAAAAATCAAATTACAAAGAGATATTGAGTATGAAATATCTGTGTAAAGGTATAAAACCTTTATTTATGGTTATATACTTAATGAAACTTGACGCCCTTTCTATATCTAATAACTAAAAAATGAAAAGAGGTTGAATTGTGAAAATTAAAAAAATAAAATAAAATAACAAGAGACAAATGCATACCTTTAAGAATAAAAGTTGACAACCTTCTACCAAAGTTTTTCGTCCTAATTGAAAATGCAACCCTAAATCATAACTCATACATTCTAATAACTATGGAACATATGGAAACAAAAGAGATTCTTAATTATGGTATAGATCTAAACAAATGTTACGATAAAAAACCAATAGAATGAGCAAAGTTTAGAGTATAAACCTTAGGCTTTGAAATATATGAACCAAATTCTTATACACTAAATCATAAAACATAACCCTAAAAATCCAAATGATATTTTGCCATAAGCCTTATTACAACCTTAACTATACAAACCCTAACAAAAAAAGAGTCATAGTGATATATGCATTAAACCCAATAAACTATACAAACTATACAAATTATATAATGCAAAATAAAAAAATTTAAAAGAACATAGGAAAAAAATTAGAAACCAAAATTTAAAGGTTTTAAACTATAAATGTTTATTGATTGAAAGAAAAATACTTTAATTTTTAAAAACAATCAAATAAATTTTGTACAAAACCAAAAGAGAAAATATGTCTTTTACCTTTGTGTGATCTATCCAACCTAATTTTTTCCACTCTCTTTGAAGAAAATATAGAATGCAATTGTATTATTTCACATATGTGTAAACCCTAAAAATTTCCCCCCAAATTTAGCCTACTTTAGGTTAATTACTATACATTTGTGAAAAACTTATTAATTAATTTATGTGTCCCAACCCTAGACTTAAACCATAATCCAATAGTACATACTTATAATCTAACTATATAAAAGAATCGGTGTGTGTCTGTCCGTCTAATATCCTATTGGCTGGAAAACTCAGGGTAATGGGTATCACTTAGTGTCAGGAAAAATCACTCAGTGTGATGGGTATCACTCAGTGTTTGGTTTGTTTGTGAGGAAAACAGGGTCCCTCAGTGCAATGGGTAAATTCTTGGGTGGGTTGTGAGAACTTTCGGTGAGAGGAAAAGTCACTCAGGGTATCGGTATCACTTAGTGTCACGGTGTCACTAAGTGTAATGGGTATCCTCTTGGGTGTGTCCGTAATGGGTATCACTCAGTGTAATGGGTATCCCTCAGTGTCAGGGTATCATTCAGTGTAATGGGTATCCTTCAGTGTCAGGGTATCACTCAGTGTAATGGGTATCCTCTTGGGTGTGTCCAGGTTTAGGGTTTTCCTTTTTCTGGGTTTTTTTCCTTTTTTCTTTCGTTTGTTTTCTTTCTACCTCCTGATAAAACTTTTCCCCTGATCATTTTGCTTGCAAAATGGGTTTACCAACTAGTAATTACATGAAAAAATGTATTGTAATGTCCATTCAATAATAAATTAGGTAAATAAAATATAATAAAATATGCATTAACTAAACCAAAATGATTGCAATTATGGCATTGTTTCCACTATAAATTGTTTGTAACACTTACATATGGGGACCTATGTTCATCATCCATGAACTAGGGTGAACCTTAATAAATTGATAGGTAGGATTAAGGGGGGGGGTGGGTGTGGAAAAAATGAATAGGTAGTTAATTAGGTATTTGGCTATGTAAAAAACATAGATAGATAGGTAGTTAAGTACATAGGCAAGTTAGTAAATAAGAAACAAGTTACCTTATCAAGGTGATTAAGTTTGTAAAATAATCATGTCAATAAGGTGGTTGTGTATGTAGGGTAACTAGGTCAATAGGGTAGGTAGTTAGTATAATGGTTAAGTTAGTAGGGTATGTAATGAATAAGATAGCTAGGTTAGTCAGGTAGGTGGTTAGTAGAGTAGCTAGGTAAATAAGATAACTAATTATTAGGGTTTCTATGTCAGTAGGGGATAATAAATAAGGTACCAAGGTTGGTGTAGTACTTAGAAGGGTAGGAAAGTGAGCAGGGTAGCTATGTGTGAGGTTAGGTCCATGGGAGAAGCAAAATAAAAATAAAAATACAGTGGTTAGCAACAAAAAGAAATGGAATGTGATGAACCCCATCTAGCATTAAATGAAAAAACATAGCCCATCTAGTGGACAAAATGGCCAATTGGTGCATTGGTGGTTGCTAGTTCATTTTGGCCCATTTACAACAAGCTTTCCATTCAACCGTGTTAGATTATACAAGTTGTTACTATGAATGTTAGAAATCACCCCCAAGTTCTAACCTACTCCTATTAGGAAATGAACATCACATGTAATGAATCATTAAAATATCACATAATTTTAAAAAGTTAATTGCATGAAGCACAATCATTTATGATAAACTTTTTTTTAGTAAAATGTAACTTAATAGGATGTTCACATCCAATAACAAATAGATTTTTATTTCTTTCACAATTAAGTGACATCAAAATTTTGTAATTTTTTCCCCAAAATTTTAACAAAATTAATTGAATTTACACAAGAATTTGTAAATATATGTAGAAGGATGATGAAAAATTTATGCTTCATATCTAGTTTATAGCCACTTAAGACTACATATATAACAAATTCCTTAAAATAACATGGGTATTGAAATTTCTACAACCTTGGTATGAAACAAATCTTCCATGACGTCCCTTCTATGTAGGTGTTGGTATGAGTCTGATATTGCATCATTAGGTATTAGTAGAAAACTGATATTGTTTTAAGTCATATTAATTTAATCAAAATTTCAATACTGCCTAACCAATACTGACCTATATACTAGGGTTTCAACCTAGTATTTACTCAACATTGGTTTCAACCTTGCTAGATACTCATATCAATTGTCAAAAGGGGGTCTTGTTTATGTGGTAGCACACCATTAAACATTACCTCACAAGTCATATAACATATTTTTTTTATCTTTCTGCATTTTCATACTGAATACCTCTTTACCTCACTTCTTGTCACAAATAGGTTGATTTCATAACCTACTTTGACTAAATGGCTAAATGGAATAACAATGAATGTGTCATGTACTATCCTATTTAGGCACTTGCATTCATAGCTAGCAATAATACATAACATGTCTTCTTTTGTTCATAGTGTCTATGCCTTCCAAAAGTGTTGATTATAGTGTCTAGTTCTCCAAAGTATTTAGGGTTTGGTCATTGTTCCAAATCCAATCCCAATTATCTCCATTTTCACGAACATCCATCACCAATTCTTTTCCTTGAACCCTTGTTTTATCAAGATGCCTTGAATCAATTTAATGGTCCACATGGAAAGCTACCATAGCTTTTAAATTTGCATCACTCATGAAGAATAATACTTGGGAATCAATTAATTTGACCATGCAAACTTAAATCATTGCCTTTTGGAACAATTGAACATTACAAAACTTGTCTTATCACTAAAGGTTATTTTCAAGTTGCTAGCTTTAACTATCATGACACATTTTCTCATGTCATAAGGATCATTTCTATTCATGTTTTTTGGGCATTTGTTGCCATTCATAATTGGGAGATTAATCAAATGGATGTAAATACGATTTTTTTTACATGGTCATCTTCATGAAAAAAAATTAAAAAATAACAAGAAAACTTTGTGCAACCTGGTTATGAACATCAAGTATGTTGACTTTTTTGTAGTTTGTATGGCCTTAAACAAGCTCCCCATGCTTGGTATGAGCACATTGATTCCTATTTACATCAAGTTGGATTTCATTACATAATTGCAGATTGTTTATTTATGTTTAGAGGCAAGGTGGCTTCATCATTCTTGCTTTGTATGTTCATGATGCCCTTTTGGTGTGCAATAATCTCTCTTTCTTACAACACACTAAGGTTGAATTAAAATCCACTTCTACAATGATTGATCATGGAGTAGTTCATCACTTGTCGGGCATTCAAATCTTTCGAAATCATTAAGCTAGTACTTTGTTCCTCATTCAAGCATGTTATGTTCATGCAAAACTTGGATTATTTGGCATGCATCTTTGCAAACTTGTTGCCACTCCGTTGGAAGTGAATTTACATTTTTCAAAAACTTAGTCACTTCACACTATTGAGGATGTGGAGGCCATGTCTCATGTTCCATACCAATGTGTTGTTGGCTCTTTGGCTTATGCCACGATATGTATTCATTTCGATTTAATGTTTGTAGTGCAAGTAGTCTCTCATCATTCTTGAGATCTAGGACCAACACATTAATAATCCATCAAACAAAACTTTGGAAACATACAAGGAACAAAAACTTTGGTCTTTTGTATTCATCACATGCAATAACTGAAATCACTCTAGTAGAATTTTGTGATGTTGATTGACATGAGGAAGTAGATAGCGGCAAAATTACTACATTTTATACCTTTCACTTAGAGGTGGGATTATTAATTGAAGTAGTAAATGTCAACCTACTATAGCCTTGTCAAGTACAAAGGTAGAATACAAAGCTATTGTCAAAGCTACAAAAAATGCAAATTAAATTAGGCAACTTCTACAATATATTGGATGAGTCCAATTAATTGCAACAATAATCCATTGTGATAATCGAAGTTGTATTGTTCTCTTTCAAGATCACAAGTTGCATGCTTGCACAAGCATATTGATACACTACCATTATGATTTGTGAAGTAATAACAAAAGGAATGATGAAGTTATGATATTATAACACCAATGAGAACGATTGTTAACATTTTTACAAAATAATTTATCAAGGATAAGCATCAATATTGTGCTATTCACCTCTGAAGAATAATTAAAGAAAAATTCAAGTAGCACCAAGGTGAATAATTTTTTTATTGTTGCATCTGTCTTTGGAATACAAATAATTGTAAAGCTTTAGTTGGCACACACATCAGATTTTGAATCAATCAAAACAGATAAAAAATGACAAAGATATGGGGTGAAACTAGAGAGGGGTCTAGAGCTTTTTTTTTTTTTCAATTTTTTAAAACAAACTATCGCTCATTATCTGTGTTGCTCCCTTACTTCTCACACTCAAAGAACATTTGTAACCCTCCAGTTTGCACGTCCAATGACACAAAAATCACTCAATTTGGTTAGGGAATGAGGGAATATTGAAAAAGTGTTTGGTGATGCGCGATTCTACCTACATCGACAGTTATGTGTCTCTTCACATTTCATATCTGTTGAATATGAGTCTACTACTTCATATTTAACTATTGAACTTATTACTCGTCTACTAAATCTCGAACAAGCTTTTATGATTATCTGCACTATCTTCCTGGTCCAAAATTGTGTTTAAACCGCTGTGTTTTGATATTATTGTTGTGTTTACATTTCTCTGCAATTTCAAGGATATCTGTTGTGATGAGGGGCGAGCAAAATCAATCTCTCGAAAAAACTCTCGAAAAAAACATTCCTGGGAGCTTCTCATGATACAACAGCGCCTGCAGCAGCTGCTTCATATCATCTTCAACGTTCTCTTCATCGCCTTCTCCAATTTCTCTCAACATGCAGCTGGAAGAAAATGCTCTTTGACATCCGGTGAGGAATTCGATCTTGATCCTGTCAGTCTTGAGGCAACTGCTGTCATTGTTTTTGTATTTTGGATTTGTACTCTCAGAGATGTGTGTGTGTATGTGTGTGTGTATGTCTCTCTCTCGGTCAAGATGCCTGATGTGAAGTAATATGTTGTCAGCAACAAGAGACGAAAGACAATCTGAAGATTTTCGGAATGTGGAGAATGGATACAGATGCTCGGATGCCTCCCGATGTGGATGCTTTGCCTTTACTGAAACTGGTTTTGAAATTGGCAAGATGTGGGAAAGTTTTTGCAATTTGTGCAAATTGTGTGCGGCAATTGTATGTACCGTCGTTGTGAAATTGCAAGATTGCTCAGCAATGGCTCATGTATTCTTCTTCTTCCCTGTAATTCGAAAAAGTACAGACGAAAGCATAGGTGCTCAGCACGTCGTCTCCATGTGGTTCATGACACGACGCTGATGCTCGAACCTATTTGCTGTTACAGTAGTTGTATTGATTTTTTGCCGTGTTGTGAGGGACGAGATTGATGCTCGAACCTGCTGCTACAGTAGTATTGGTTTTTGCCTAAGCTGCATGCTTCGTGAGGGAAGAGATTGGTGCTCGAACCTGCTGCAACAGTAGTATTGTTTTTTTGTCGTGAGGAACGAGATGAGATCTCAATTCTTTTACGGAGGGCAAGGAGCACTTCACAAGCTTGTGCTTGTCACAAGACTTTGCATGTAGTTGCGAGATTGTGGAACTACAGTAGTAAGGACTTGCTGTAGTGTGCATAACGGTGTGTCGGCGCACAGTAACAAGTATCTTCTATCTCCGCATTCGTCTCTGGACGTGCATTTACGCGTATTCTATCCTTGGCGTGCGCCGGCGTCGTCCTCGAGCTCAACCGGCAGCCGAGCTCGCGGGGCTGTCGCCACCCTGGCCACGACAGCGGGGAAGACGCCGCCCGGTCGCACACAGAGAGATCACAATTGTTAAGCCTCTCTGTCTCTCTCTGTCTCTCTCTCTGCCTTTCTTTATAACGGCATTTTTTGTGCCAATTCTTCCATTTCACTGCGTGTTTGCGTTCTTTTTTGCCGCTCCTCTCTAAAATTTTGGTCTTGTTGGAAATTGCTGCGACGCTTGGACGCTGCTCCCATGCGTGCCATCTCCCTTTTCCTTCTGCTCTCATCACAGAGGTACTGACTACATTCTCTCCTGTCCTTTTTTTCCCCCTTTGTCCTTCGGATCTTTGCGTCAGGGATGTCCAAACAAACGTGTTTCCCCTCTCGCCCGCTCATTTTCTTGAACAGATTATTGTCGTAAGTGTTGCGTTTGAGGTCTTGTATTTGCTTTCTGGGGGTAGGAGAGCCCGGGATTTTGACATTGGCTGTAAAACTGTTCTAGTATGTCTTCGATTCTGCGGATAGCACTTCAGTTGTACATGTTCGTTTGTTGTTGTTTTGCAATGAAAAGATCTTATTCTTTTCTGTTTCTTGAACATCTTGGTTGGTACAGAATCGAGACCACTTAAGGTCTGGTCGTGAATAGTGCATATGATCTTGAAGATTACCGAACAGTGAACGATCTTTCAGAAACAGGCAAGAAAACAAAACACTATGACTTCCCATGTGGTGGGTTACCCACGAATGGGTCCCAAGAGGGAGCTCAAGTTTGCACTGGAGTCTTTCTGGGACAAGAAGACCACTGCAGCAGATCTTGAGAAAACGGCAAAGGACTTGAGACATGCAGTCTGGAAGCAGATGGCTGATGCTGGTGTTACACTCATCCCCAGCAATACCTTCTGATACTACGACCAGGTCTTGGACACTACAGCTCTTGGTGGAGCTGTCCCCCCACGCTACAACTGGACTGGTGGTGAGATTGGATTCGATGTCTACTTCTCCATGGCTCGTGGTAATGCCACACAGCCTGCCATGGAAATGACCAAGTGGTTTGACACTAATTAGTAAGAAGCATTCATTTCATCTCCTTTTGCAACTCCTCTTTTGCATAAATGACTGGATTTAATGTTTATTGTTGAGTTTATCATGGCATGTGATGGGCAAGAGTATGTGAATTTCCGTTACTTTGAAGAGCTTATGAGGAAGATGTGGATGCCAGAAAAAGCATTGCATTCTCCATAGGAGTTCTCTCATGGGTACATTGCCTTTGTTTTGGACAGTCACTACATTGTTCCAGAGCTTGGTCCTGGGACAAAGTTTTCTGTCTCTTCCAAGAAGGTTGTCAGTGAGTACAAGGAGGCCAGGGAGGTGATGCACTTCCTCTGTTTGACATATTCTGGCTTCTGTGTCTATCTGTGCAAGAGATCGTCATCTAATGGTCTCAGGACATGTTGCTTGCTGTGGCAATTGTACAAGTAGTGGTGCGTCAAGGGGAATGACTTCTTCTCTGGTTTTACAGCTTGGTATTGAGGCTGTACCAGTTCTCATGGGACCAGTCTCCTACCTTCTACTTGCCAAGACTGACAAGACTGCCCCCAAGAGCTTTGAGACTCTTTCCCTGCTTGACTCCCTTCTGCCTGTGTACAAGTATGTTGGATGAAATTTCCACATTTGGCCCTATTATTTGATCTCTGTCAAGCTCTCATCCCTGTACCAATGTGTCTGATTTCCAATGTGGGCTTGTGTAAACAGGCAAGTGCTGGAAGAGTTGAAGGAAGCTGGTGCTAAGTTGGTGCAAATTGATGAGCCCACACTGGTTCTGGATCTGGATGCCAACAAACTTGAAGCATTCAAGAAGGCATACTCTGTTCTTGGTTCTGGCCATGGTGTGAAGTTGCTGTTGGAGACTTACTTCACTGACATTCCTTCAGAAACTTATAAGTGAGTGTGATTTACACCTGATTTCTGCAAGATAAGAAATTATGTTATTTAGCTTTGCTCCTTGCAGTTCTCCTATATGTCCTGTTTTTTATCCCTCTTTTTTTGTGTGCAATGTGCAGAACAATCATTGAATTTGAGCATGTTTCTGCCATTGGTGTTGACCTTGTCCATGGTTTCAAGACCCTTGACCTTATCAAGAAGATTGAACTTCCTGCTGGCAAGACCCTTTTTGCAGGAGTAGTTGATGGTCGCAATGTCTGGGCTAATGATTTGGCAGTATCAGTTGCTATTTTGGAAGACTTGGAGAAGACTCTTGGAAAAGGTAATTTTTCTCTTCTTGCTGCTAATTCTGGATTTAGACATAAGAGCTCAACTGGTGAATTTGATAGTCTGTTAGTTTCTTATGTTGGGTTGCTTTGCAGAGAGGGTGGTGGTCTCCACATCATGCTCCCTTATGCATACTGCTGTGGACTTGAAGAATGAGACCAAGTTGGATGGTGAGTTGAAATCCTGGCTTGCATTTGCCGCCCAGAAGGTCTTGGAGGTGGTGGCTCTTGCAACTGCACTCTCTGGCAAGAAGGACAAGGTATGCCAACATTGGTGCTGTGAAAGTCTCATTATAATGGAGCAATATTTGAATGGGTGTTAGTCAGTTGCATATCAGATTTTATAGAAGAAGTAGCTTTACTCCTTCAGTTGATTCCAATTCCTCATGTAGTCTTCTCATGAATTGTATTTTAGGAGTTTTTCTCTGTCAACGCTGCTGCACAGGCATCAAGGAGGTCCTCCTCAAGGGTCCACAACAAGGCAGTGTAGGAAGCTGTGAGTTTCTAGTGAGATAATAGAAAAATCCACAAAGTCACCCTGTCTTCACCCTGTCTTTGGGCCTCCTTTCACCCCCTAAGCCCTCTTTTAGTGGTATCTGCAAAGTAAGGAAATTTTATTAAATCTCAGTATGAAATGCTAAAACTCAGTATGAAATGCTGAATCTCAGCATTTAATGCACAAGGTTCAAGAGGAATTATAGTAGCTCTACAGGTAGGAGCAGTGAAAATCTATGTAGCAGCAGTGGAGGCACTCAGGAAAAGAAGAAAGACGGTGAAACTCAGGAACCATCAAAATTGATGGTTTTCTGAGTTTCACCCCCCCGTTGAATGCTAATGTACGTTTTTGCAGGTTTTTTTTTGAATCTCACCCTGTGTATGACCAAACTCAGGGTACTGGTGCTGTCTTTTCCTGTCTTTACAGATACCTCTAATAGTTGAGCTACTTTAGTCATTTCCTTCAGTCAGTATGTGTTGCATCATTGGTGTCATTGTACTGATCAGATGACTTATACACAGGCTGCTGCGCTCAAGAATTCTGAACATCGCCATGCCACCAATGTGAGCACCTGATTGGAGGGGCAGCAGAAGCATTTGAATCTGCCTATCCTACCAACCACCACCATAGGCTCTTTCCCCCAGACACCTGAACTCCGCAGGGTTCACCGTGAGTTCAAGAGCAAAAAGTGAGTTCCCTACCTGTCCAGAATTTTACTGAAGTAATGAACAACCTTCCAGCACAATTTCTTTTGTGAAGAGGGACTGGAAAATATAGATGTGATTCACTGACTACAGATCTGCAGAGATTGTGTTATTATCATGAAACATAAACAGAAAGTTGGTTTGATGTTCCAGGATCACAGAGGAAGAGTATGTCAAGGCAATCCAGGGTGGGATTAGCTGTGTGGTGAAGTTGCAAGAAGAGCTTGACATTGATGTACTTGTCCATGGTGAACCTGAGCTACACTTCTATGCCTCAAGTGCAGCAGATGAATGCTCCACTGATATCAATTTTAACTACATGCTTGCACATGGTTGAGTAAAGTTTTTGTAGCCTTGATGCTGAAGACCCACAGTACAATGGTTTTCCTGCAGAGGAATGACATGGTTGAGTACTTCAGTGAGCAACTTGAAGGTTTCTGCTTCTCTGGAAATGGCTGGGTTCAGTCTTATGGATCTCACTGTGTGAAGCCCTCAATAAATTATGGAGATGTGAGCCGTCCCAAGGCCATGACCGTGTTCTGGTCAACATATGCTCAGAGCTTGACAAAATGCCCAATGAAGGGCATGCTCACTGGTCCTATGACTATCCTGAACTGGTCATTTGTGAAAAACGACCAGCCAAGGTGAGACTTTGAGCTGTATCTGATTGTAACAAGATTGTGATGAGACACAGTAGCAAAGATTACATTGTCAATATCCTGGGTTCAGTTTTGCCTCTTTCTCCCATCCTTGTTGGTGGAATCTGTGCTGCGCAGATCTGAAACATGCATGCAAATTGCCCTGGCTATTAAGGATGAGGTTGAAGATCTGGAGACAGCTGGAGTTACTGTTATCCAGATTGATGAAGCAGCACTTTGTGAAGGTCTGCCTCTGTGCAAGGCAGAACAAGCTAGCTACCAGGATTGGGCTGTGCATGGTTTCCGCATCACTGCTTGTGGGGTGAAGGATACCACCCAGGTTAGTTCATTCTCCACTGATAGACATGATGACATTGGTTGGTAGATCATCATAGAGATATTTTAAGTTTGGACTGAATGAAAACATGAACCTTACTGCTGATTGAGAATTGCTTTGTTGAATGCTATGCAGATCCAGACCCACATGTGCTACTCCAACTTTAATGATATCATTCATTCGATCATCAATTTGGATGCTGATGTCATCACAATTGAGAACTCTCGATCAGATGAGAAACTCTTGTCAGTTTCCAGAGAGGGAGTGGTCTATGGTGCTGGCATTGGTCCTGGTGTTTATGACATCCACTCTCCACATGTGCCTGGGTTTGAGGAAATGGCTGAGCGTGCATGCAAAGTAAGAAACTGCTCATCTTCAGTATTCCATGTATCTCAACATCCACATCACTGGTTCACATATGTAGGTCTTATTCTACTGCTCAGGAGGAGGGTCAATTACACCAGTTGGCCATCTAGAAGAGAAAGGATCTTCTTAAGTCATTTGAGATAGAATACTAAATCAAAATCATGTGCATATTTTTGCTTGCATTGCAGATGTTGGCACTACTCGAATTGAAGGTGCTCTGGATTAATCCTGACTGTGGACTGAAGACCAGAAAGTATGAGGAGGTTGTTCCTGCCTTGACAAACATGGTGAAGGCTGCCAAGCAGTTACGAACTGAGCTCTCAAGTGCCTAAACATAAGACAACCTTCAAAGTGGATATGGATGCAGCAACCAACACACAGCAAGCAAATCTTGGATATAATGCATGGCCACCTTATCCAGTCTCATAGGTAAACTTAATGTATCCCTTTCAATGTTATTAGATTACATGTCAAAGCATGCTGTGAGGAAGAAGAGGTAGGAAAACATAGTGTCAGGGGTGGCTCCTTTCTGCTTCTGCCTCTTTTTGTACTGCCACATGGCATGTGGACCTGTGACAATTATTTGCACCTAAGAATGTAACAAGTTTCTAACTTTAGGGTTTTGAGTATGAACAGAAAGTGGTTTGAGGGTTTTCAAGGAAGGATGTTTTGTTTCCTGTTGGCGACCGGTAGTGTTTACTTTCAACAACATGGAGACAAGGAAGAGCACTGAATGGAGATGCGGTGGTGTTTTATGGCATTGAAATCTTTATGTTGTTTTCTTTTATTTGGGATGTGTGTGTTGCTATTGGATGCAAGATGAATATGTGGCAAGGGAGCTACCAAGTGAAGTGCGCTCGACAGAAATCTCGCAGTGCAATGGCAGAAGGATGAGCAACAGAGCAAATAAATAGTGTGGTTTTTGGTTTTTAGGTAGGGGTAGAGGTTGTTCAAGACTTCTGATTAGAGCTCTGTCTCCAATTGAAGTACAAGAAAATCCATTGCGCAATGTACTTAAGGAAGCATAAATTCTATCTAAGGGTTGGTTTTGATGGTTGATAAGGGGGATGATGAGAAGTTTAGAGGTCTCGAGAGCAGCCAAAAATTCTTCTCAAAGTGTTTTTTTTGGGTTGATTTATGTGAGGGTGTTGTTGGCTTGCATTTCATGAGAGAGTGCCCTAATTGTTGGGAACTTTGAAAAATTGTAACAGTCCATTGAAGTTATGGGGTGAATCATACAAAAGAGGATTGTGGTTCTTTGTAAGACTTATGAAGCAGTCACTGGGGAAAGTGGATATGTGTTGTCTTCTTGTTTTGTCAAGTTGAGGGATGGTGTTAAGGACATTGGATTATGTGATCTATGTGGGCTGAGGGATTTATGTCACCGAATGTAAATAGGAACATGAATTCCTGTGGAAATCCAATGTGGTCATGGGTTCATGTGGTTTGAAGAATTTGAAAAGAAAAAGGAAGGCCAGTGGGCATCAGAGTGATATGACCCCTTAGAAACTTCAAGCCTTTCTTTAATGAAGAAGGCAGTGTCTTAAGTGGTTACTGGACAGAACTTAGGTGGCCATTGGCTCATGCCAATGTGAGACTCTAAGAATGTATTTACCATTCAATCTACTTATATAATATCCTTGGGTGAT
>Ga0116229_10004233_pt1 | contig 23539 bp, 19 predicted proteins | sample S1TSphgellanicum_3_FD_87313 | JGI IMG/M metagenome (GOLD analysis project Ga0116229, IMG submission 87313) | Host-associated microbial communities from peat moss isolated from Minnesota, USA - S1T2_Fc - Sphagnum magellanicum MG | ecosystem: Host-associated > Plants > Peat moss > Unclassified...
CGAGGGGCGAGAGCCCATCGATCCCCAGCCCGTGGCGCAGACGGCGATCTTTCGTCATTTCGCGCCGTTCAACACGGGCTTCGTCACCTATTCCGAAGGGGTGAACGACGACGTCAACCAGGCGCTCTGGATGCAGCTCGGCTGGTCGCCGATGCGCGATCCTCACGAGACCCTGACCGACTACGCCCGCACCTTCCTGGGGGCCAAGATCGGCGGCCAGTCCAGCGACGCACTTGCCGATGGACTGTTTGCGCTGGAGCGCGACTGGGACGGGCCGCCCGAGGCCAATGGCGGCATCGATAAGACCTTGGCGACCTTCCAGGCTTTGGACGCCGCAGCCTCGCCCGACCAGAGGCGGAACTGGCGGTTTGAGTCCGCGCTCTATCGCGCCGACTACGACGCGCTCGTGCGCGCCCGGAGCCTGGCGGAAGCGGCGCGAGAGCGGGCGGCGCGGGCGGCGCTGGCCCGGGCGCCGTCGATCGGCTCGGCCGCCGCCATGGATCAGGCGCAAGCGGCGCTCAGCGGCGCGGATAGCCCGGCGACTCGCGCCCTGCGCGATCGGCTGTTCGATCTGGCGGGGCGTCTGTACGCCCACGCCAAGCTCCAGCTCAGCGTCAAGCTCTACGGCGCCGCCAATTGGGAGCGGGGCGCCAACCTGGATCGGGTGGACGTCTCCCTGAACGACCGGGTGTGGCTGACGCGCCAGTTCGCCGAGATCGCCAAACTCCCGACGGAGGCAGAGCGATTGGCCCGGCTGGCCGCCATCGTCGATTGGCCCGACGCGCGAGACGGCGCCCTTTACGACGATCTGGGCGATCCGGGGCGCGAGCCGCATCTGGTGCGAGGCTTGGGCTTCAACCGCGACCCTGAATTCTACGACACTGCTATCGACGGCGTCGCCGATATGACGCCGGACGATGGCTGGCGGCTGTCTTGGATCGACTATGCCGAGACGCTCTACGATCGGCCCATGACCCTGGCCTATAGCGGGCTGGACCCCGCGCGCGCCTACCGTTTGAGGATCACCTATGCGGGCGAGGGCTATCATGCGCCCATGCGCCTGATGGCCAACGGCCGGATCGAGCTGCAGCCGCCGACCGACCGCCCCGCCAATCCGACTACGGTCGAGATCGCCATCCCCCGCGCCGCCACCGCCTCAGGCGCGCTGACCCTGCAATGGACCGGCCCGTTGGATGGCGGCGGCAGCGGGCGCGGCCATCAGGTGGCGGAAGTCTGGCTGATCCCGGAGCCTTTGCATGACAAGTGACCCCCGCATCGACCGCCGCGCCGTGCTCGCCGGCGGGGGCGCGCTCGCGCTGCCCGGTTCCGCCATGGCCGCAAATGGGGCGCCTGAGCCCTATGGCGCGACGCCCTCCCCACGCCAGCTCGCGTGGCAGAGGATGGAGGCGAACGCCTTCGTCCATTTCACCGTCAACACCTTCACCGACAAGGAATGGGGCTATGGCGACGAATCGCCCGCCCTGTTCAACCCCACCGAGTTCGACGCGGATCAGATCGTCGGAGTCGCCAAGTCGGGCGGCTTCAAAGGCGTGATCGTCACAGCCAAGCATCATGACGGCTTCTGCCTTTGGCCCAGCGCCTTCACCGAGCACAGCGTCAAGAACAGCCCGTTCCGGGGCGGCAAGGGCGATGTGGTCGGCGAGATGGCGGCCGCCTGTCGGCGCGCCGGCCTGAAGTTCGGCGTCTATCTTTCGCCCTGGGACCGCAATCGGGCTGACTATGGCTCAAGCCGCTATGTCGAGGTCTACCGCGCCCAACTCCATGAACTCTTGACCCAGTACGGACCGATCTTCGAGGTCTGGTTCGATGGGGCCAACGGCGGCGACGGCTATTACGGCGGCGCCCGCGAGACCCGCCATATCGATGCGGCCACCTATTATGATTGGCCCAAGACCGTGAAACTGGTCCACGCGCTGCAGCCCGGCGCCGTGACCTTTGGGCCGGATCAGGCGTCGGATCTGCGCTGGGTCGGCAATGAGGCGGGTGTGGCCGGCGATCCCTGCTGGGCGACCATGGACCGGGGGCTCTATACGGAGGCCAAGGGCAATCGCGGGGTGCGCGGCGGCGGGGTCTGGTGGCCGGCGGAGGTCGATGTCTCGATCCGGCCCGGCTGGTTCTGGCACGCGGCCGAGAATGCGAAGGTGAAGTCGCCGGCCGAACTTGAGGCCCTCTATTTCCAATCGGTCGGCCGGGGCGCGAACCTTCTTCTCAATCTGCCGCCGGATCGGCGCGGGCAGATCAATGAGGCCGATGCGGCGTCGGTAGGCGCCTGGGGCCGGGCTTTGCGCGACATGACGGCGACCAATTTCGCCGATGGCGCCGTTGCGCGCGCGACGAGCGTGTGGGGGCCGGGCTTTGAGGCGGCGAAGGTGCTGGATGGAGATCGCGACACCTACTGGGCCGCGCACGGCGGCGCCACGGCGTTGACGCTGGCGCTGACCGGACCTCAGACCTTCGATGTGATCCGCCTGCGCGAATATCTGCCGCTGGGCCTGCGGGTCGGCCGGTTTGCGGTGGACGTTGGCGAGGGGACAGGGCGTTGGCGTCAGGTCGCCGAGCCTCAGGGCATCGGCGCCCAGCGGTTGGTGCGGCTGCCCGCGTCCCTGACCACGGACCGCGTGCGCGTCCGCATCCTGGACGCCCCGGTCGGGCCGGCTATCAGCGAGATCAGCCTGTTTCGCGCGCCAAGCTTGGGGACTTGAGAGATGTTAAGGTCCTTGCGGCCGCTTCCGCGCTTCCGCGCGGCCCCCTCCCGGCCTTCGGCCGTACTCCCCCATCGCTTGGCGATAGGGGAGATGAAAAGCTCAGCGCCCTCATCTCCCCCATCTCCGATGGGGGAGTACCCCGGAGGGGGGAGGGGGCCGCGCGGTCGCGCGGACGCAGCCGCCCGCGCGCTCGGCGTCTTGCTCGCCGCCCTTGTCGCCACAACCGCCCACGCCCAGACCGACCCCAAGGTCGAACCGCTGAAGCTGTCCGCCCATGCGGATCAGGTTCTGGCGGCGCTGAAGGCGGTGGGGACGCTGCCGGCGGAGGACTGGCGGGTCCACACGGGCGACTTGGCTCATGGGGAGGCGCCAGACTTGGACGACCGCGCCTGGCCCACGATCAAGGCGCCGTACGTGACCGCGCCGGACGCCGTCTGGTTCCGGCGCACCATCGTCGTGCCGAAGTCCCTGGCCGGTTACGACCCCACGGGCGCCGCGATCAGCTTCACCTTCAACATCTGGACGCCGGGGCCGGCGCCGGTGATCGTCTATTTCGACGGTCGTCGCGTCGCGATGGGGGAGCAGCTGGAGCCCATCTCGCTGTTCGCCCACGCCAAGCCCGGCCAGCGCATCGTGGTGGCGGTCAAGGCGCTCGCCACCCCCGACGCGAAACATTTCGACGGCGCCGATGTGACCGTCAGCTTCTCGCCCAAGCGGCCCAACCCCAACGATCTGCGCCTGGAGGCGTTGTCGGCGACCTACCTACTGCCCGCTTTGGAGACCACGCCCGCTCGTGACCAGGCGGCGCTTGAGCAGGCGCTGGCGGCGGTCGATCTGGCGGCGCTGAAGGCAGGGCGGCAACAGGCGTTCGACGCCTCGCTCCGCCTGGCCGAGCGCCGGATCGCGGCCCTGAAGCCCACGATAGCGCGGGCGCAGTATCATCTGGCCGGCGACGCCCATATCGACGCCGCCTGGACCTGGCCCTGGACCGAGACGGTGGACGTGGTGCGCCGCACCTTCGGAACTTCGCTCCAACTGATGCGGGAATATCCCGACTATACCTACAGCCAGTCCGTCGGCGCCTATTACGACTGGATGGCGGAGAAGTATCCAAGCCTGAACGCCGACATCCGCCAGCGGGTGAAGGAAGGTCGCTGGGAGGTCGTCGGCGGCATGTGGATCGAGCCGGATCTGAACATGCCCGACGGCGAGTCCTTGGTGCGTCAAATCCTGATCGGCAAACGCTTCATGCAGCAGCAATATGGCGTCGACGTGCGCATCGGCTGGAACCCGGACTCGTTCGGCTTCAACTGGCAACTGCCGCAAATCTACAAAAAGTCCGGCATCGACGAGTTCGTCACCCAGAAGATGGACTGGAACGACACCAACGAACTGCCCCTGAAGCTGTTCTGGTGGCAGGCGCCCGACGGCAGCCGCGTCCTGACCTATTTCCCTCACAACTATACCAATTTTACCGAACCGGACCGGCTGGCCAAGGACCTGAATATCGCGCATCGCAAGAACCCCGGCTTCGACGACCTGCTGCACCTGTATGGCATCGGCGACCACGGCGGGGGCCCCACCCGCGCCATGCTCGACACCGCCAACCACTGGATGGCGCCCGGCAAGGTGTTCGGTCTCGCCCACTACGGCACGACCCAGGCCTATTTCGATAGGATCGAACCCAGGCTCGACACCGCCCATGCGCCCATCTGGACCTATGCCGATCTGGCCGCGGGCAGGGCCAAGCTCAGCGATCCGCCGAAGGGCGAGATCAGCTTGCCGGTCTGGAACGACGAGCTGTACCTGGAATACTGCCGGGGCGTCTTCACCAGCCAGGCCCAGGAAAAACGCGATCTGCGCGAGACGGAAGAGGGCCTGTTGAACGCTGAAAAGTGGGCGGCGTTGGATGGATTGGACGGCGCACCTTATCCGGCCGACGAGTTGACGGCGGCCTGGAAGCTCGCGCTGTTCAACCAGTCCCACGATACCGCCGCGGGCTCCGCCGTTGGGGTGGTCTATAAGGATGCGGCCCGCGACTACGCCAAGGTCCGGCTGACGACCGCCAAGGTGCAGGCCGATGCCCAAGGCGATCTGGCCGCACGGATCGACACCCGCGCCCCGGCCGGCGCCGTCCCCATCCTGGTCTGGAACCCGCTTGGATGGGCGCGCAGCGAAACGGCGACGGCGGAGGTTGAGTTGCCGACCGCCCATGGCGCGGTCGAGGTGGTGGACGACAAGGGCGTGGTGGTCCCGTCCCAACCGGCGCTGACCGGCGCCCATTCGGGCGCGCGGGAAGCGATCAGCTTTCTCGCCAAGGACGTGCCCTCGCTCGGCTATCGCACCTTCTACGCCCGCGGCGTCGCCCAGCCGGCCGCCGTTGTGCAAGCCTTGGCGCACGAAGAGGCCGGCGCCGTCGTGCTGGAGAACGCCCGGCTGAAGCTGGTCATTGATGCGAAGGACGGCTGCATCGTCCACCTGATCGGCAAGGACGATGGGTTCGACGCCATCGCGCCGGGCGGTTGCGGCGATCAACTGCAGACCTTCGTCGATAAGCCCAAGGCCTATGACGCCTGGAATATCGATCCCGGCACGCTCGATCATATGACGCCGATCACGGCGCTCTCGTCTTTTAGCCTGGTGGAGAATGGGCCGCTGCGGGCCACGGTCAGGATCGTGCGCCATTGGGGCGCCTCGACCTTCGTCCAGGAGATCTCCCTCGCCCGCGACGCCGATCAGGTCGTGGTGGATAATGATGTGGACTGGCGTGAGCGCCACGTGCTGTTGAAGGCCGCCTTTCCCCTGGCCGCCTCGGGGCCAACTGCGACGTACGAAATCCCCTATGGCTCGATCGCGCGGCCGACCACCCGCACCAATAGTTGGGACGCGGCGCGGTTTGAGGTTCCGGCCTTGCGTTGGGCCGATCTTGGCGACGCTCGCCACGGCTTCTCGCTGATCAATGAGGCCAAGTATGGCTACGACGCCCACGACAATGTCTTGCGCCTGAGCCTGTTGCGGGCGCCGACCAATCCCGATCCCGACGCCGACCAGGGACGCCAGAGGTTCGCCTATGCGCTCTATCCCCATGCCGGCGATTGGCGACAGGCGCTCACGGTACGCCGCGGCTACGACTTCAACTATCGCCTCACCGCCCAGCAGGTCGCGCCGCATCCGGGCGCGTGGCCCTCGGCGGCGAGCCTGATCTCTATGGAGGGCGACCGCACGCTCGTCTTGACGGCGGTGAAACGCGCCGAGGACAACGACCATCTGGTGCTGCGGTTTTACGAATGGGGCGGCGCGTCGGGGACGGCTAGCTTGCGCCTGCGGAGCCCTATCGTGGGCGCGACGGCCACGAACTTGATGGAGCATCCCGAAGGGGCGCCCCTTGCTCTGTCGGGCGACAGCGTCTCCGTACCGTTTACGCCGTTCGCCATCACGACGGTGAGCTTGGCTCTATCTTCAAAAAATTAGAGTGTTTACGTCGACTCCCGCCCGATCAGGCGGATCAGAAACGCGCCGGGGTGTAAAGGCCCCGGCGCGTCAGGTTCAAAATCGCTCTACCACTTGCCTTTCAGGCTCAGCGTAAAGGCGGCAGGTTGGCCGTAGAATTGACCACCGCCTTCGGCGCCCAGGGTCTGGAAGTACTTTGTATTGGTGGCGTTGGTCACATCAAGCCCAATATTCCAGTGTTCATACAGCTTATAGGCTGCCCGGAGATTTAGAACGGCATAATCCTTTTGCTCATTGAAGAACTCATAACCTGAGAAAAAGGTCGAGCTTTGGAAGTTGAGGCCGCCGCCCACAGACAGGTTCTTTAGCCAATCCCCAGATTGGAAGGTGTAAGTGGTGTAAATCTTAACCAGTTGTCTTGGCTGTTGTGAATATGTTGGGGCGCCGACAACGCTGACGTGAATGCCCTTTTGTTCGGTATAGTCGTAGGTGTACGAGCCCGAGAAGTTCCAGCCTCTGGTTATTTCACCGGCAAGTTCCAGGTCGGCCCCCCGGCTAAGCTCACTGTGGCCGACGGTATCGTAACAGCATACTTTGCCATTGCCGATGTTGCCAAATGTTGATGCGTACTGACCAAATCCCGTAAACCATGGAAAGTTGACCTGGTCTATATTATAGACAGCCAGGCTTCCGTTCAGTTTCTTGTCTGGCCGTTGCCATTTGATCCCAATTTCTTCGTTGTATCCGGTCGTCGGATCTACGGGTTGTCCGTTGAGCTGCAGTGTGTTCGCGTTGGAGATGTAGATGTCCGTATAGGACGCATAGGCGGAGATATTCTTGGTGACGTCATATATTAAGCTGGCGTCCGGCGGCGCCGAGAAGTGGCTATCGCCATACTTTGCGGTTACCGGAGAAAGGAAGGGTATGGACCCGCCCACGGTAGAGCAAAGCCCGAATTGGTAGTAAAATCCACCACAGTAGCTTTCAGAGATGTTGCTGTAGGAGTAGCCGTTAAACCTCACGCCGACTATCAGGTGAAGCGGATCGAGGAGCGTTATTTTTGTATTTGAATATAAAGTGTATTCGGTTTGAGAGTTGTTTGGGAATCCCTGTTCCACTTGCGCAAGGCCAGCCCTAGCGTATTGCGGTGCGTTGGGATTGAAATTCAGAATGTCAACTGACGGCGACGTATTCGCTAGGGTTGGCGAAGACGGCGCAAATGTCAGCGGATAGTCTGAGAAAAAGGGCCCTGATTCATACGAGTAGCTGCCGCCCAGGACGAACTTTTGCTCATGCCCTAAGAGGTCAAATCCGCCATTAAGAGTAAAATCGGCAACGTATTGCTGATTTTTGAACGTGGATAGGTATGCTGACGCAGTCGCTGTAGGGTCGGTCGGCGTCACGGGGCCGGTGACGGCTCCGGCATCGAGGTATTGGGACTGGTTAGTGTACGTGAAATCTAGCTTTATAGCCCAGTCTTTATTTATTTTATGATTAATTTGAACCAAAGCTTCCGACGTAATCGTCGTATCTCTGTTCCAAGAGAAGCAGAGGCACGTTGAGGTCGGCAGTGGCGGCGCCCCACCCGTTGTATAGGTCGGAATTCCGCTATCGTTTGGAATCTGTCTAGTCTGATCGTAACTCCCGCCGATATTAATAGATGTATTGGGTGAGGGATCGTATTCTAAGTTCGCATAGATATGATAGTGATCATTATGCGATATCTTATAAAAATAGTCATTGTCCTGATAATCGGCGACAAGGCGTCCTTTGAGGCTCTTGTCAGCGGTCAGCGGCCCCGTAACATCAAGAACCTCGCGGTAATCGTTCCAAGACCCGATTTGGGTGTCGGTTGTGAACTGATTGTGATCCAACGGCTTTTTGCGGACGAGATCGACGACCCCGCTGGGGTTGCCATAGCCGCCGAACAGACCATCGGCGCCGCGAATGATCTGGATGCTGTCGTATTCGGACGTATCGATCAGGGGCGAAAAGCCAAAGCCAGCCTGCATATCTATCGGCGCGCCGCCATCGACCTGGATCGTGGTGATCTGGAAGCCGCGAGAGTAGAAGTTCGCTTGTTGGGGGCCGGTCTGGCTGGTCGAATTGATGACCGTGATGCCGGGCGCCTGCTGCAGCGCGGTGGTCAGGTCATTCAGGTTTTCATCCGCGATCTGCTGCGCGGTGATGACGCTGACCGTTTGGGGCGTATCCTTGATCGACTGAGGGATCTTGGAGACGATGTCCAAGGCACCCGACGTGTAGCTGTTCGTGCCTTCGGTCGCAGTCACATCGCGAGAGCCGTTGACGCCATTGACCGCGGTGGCGCCGCCGCCGGCCACATCGTCTTCGCCCTGAACGCGCACGGGCGCCAAAACCCGCGGGCCGGCGGCGGCGGTTTGGCCGCCCTCTGCGGTCGGCGCGATCGTCACAGCCGAGCCGGACAAGCTATAGCCAAGGCCCGATCCCGCCAGAATGTGGGACAGCGCCGCTTCCGCCGTCAGGGTTCCCGTCACGCCGGGCGATCGCTTATCGGCCGTGACCTTGGCGTCGTAGATGAGCTGAAGCTTAGAGGTTTCTGCGAACTGGCGCAGAGCGCCGCTCAGATCTTGAGCTGGAATATTGTAATCTGAGGTCTTTTTCTGCTCGGACGCGGGGCTCTGCGCCCAAGCGCTCGCGGGCGCCGCCACAGTTGCGCCGCCAGCCAGCGCGGTGGCGACCATAAGCCCAGTCCTGAACGCTTTGAAACCACTTGCTAGCATGTGTGATCCGCCCGTGATGGTCTGCGCGCCGAACCGTACGACGCCCCCATCTCTGAAACGACCCACCCGGCAGGTAACCGCAAAGCAGTGCTAATTTTTTTTAAAGGTATTGAGGCGGAAATTCGACAGGACGATAGGAACAAAGCGACCAAAGTTCTGACGCCCATGCCGCGTGTTCCGCGGTCCCGCGCGGCTCCACCCCGTTCCGGGGTCCCTCTCGCCATGGGGAGGATGAAGGGCGACGACGTTTTCATCTCCCCTGTCGCGAAGCGATGAAGGCGTACCGCGGATCGGGGAGGGGGCCGCTCGGCTTTCGCCGAGCGGAAACGGCGCCTGACTATTTAGCTGCGCTAGCCGCGACCTTAACCTCTCCCTTGACTTGGATGTGCTGAGCCTTGGACATCACCAGATAGGTCTGAGCCAGGCGCTGAAGGTCCGCCGCCGTCACGGCCATGAGTTGGGCTTTACGGTGTCTGAGCGTATCCAACTGCGCCGGCGTCTGCACGGACCCGTCCAGCAGCTCCATCCAGAACCCGTTGGTTTTGCGGCTGTTGTCTTCATGCTCCAGGATCGGTTTCAGGGCGCGGTTCATTTCATCGTCGCTGATCGGCTTGGTCTTCAAGTCTTCGACGATCTTGGCCACGGAGTCGTAGAACTTGGCGTCTCCGTCGGTGGCGACGGTCGCCGTCGCCATAAAGAAGCCGTAGCCCTTAAACACCAGCGAACCGTGCTCGCCGGCGCCTGCGGAATAGGTCGCGCCCTGCTTTTCCCGAACTTCATCGAGCAGCCGCAGGGTCATGACGCTGCCGAGCAGGTCCAGGCCGTAGGCGTCCTGCGTGTTGGCGTAGAAGTCATGGGTCGGCCAAGCCACCACGCTCAGGTTTTGATCGGGGCGCCCCGTATGGGTGAAGACCTTGTGGCCCTCACCGGGCGGGAAGCGCACCTCATCGGCGTTGGGCAAGGGCGTGATGTGCGCCGGACGGGGGGGAAGGGTCGCGAAGGTTTGGCTAACCTGTTTGATCGCCTCATCGACGGTGACGTCGCCCACCATGGTGATCTCGATCGGCGCGGTGTCGAGCGTGTGCTTAACGAAGGCCCGCACGTCGTCATTCGTGACGCTCATAAAGGCGGCCTGATCGGGCGTGACGAAACGAGGATCGTCGCTATGCAAATAGGCCACCCCCTTGTCGGCGAAGACGGCGGTGGGGGACGCGTTGAGGGAGATGAAGTAGTTGGGCAGGCCTGCCTTGAACTTCTCGATCGCGCTCGGCCGAAAGCCGGGATCGGTGGCGAAGGCCATCAGCACCTGCATTTGCGTCGCCAGATCGGCGCTGGTCGTCGCGCCGCCGAACTCGGTGGCGCTCTCGCCGAAGAAGAAGCTCATGCCGTAGGTCTTGCCCGCCAGCGCGTCGTGCACCTCGTCCGAGGTGAGTTTGCCCAAGCCGCCGCTCGCCAAGCCGACGCGGGCGGCTGTCTGTTTCGTCAAGACGTCTTTGGGCGCCAAGGTCAGATCGCCGCCCGGATAGCGCACCGCGACGCGCACCTGGTTTTCGGCGAATTGGGTTGGTTTGACGGTCAGCGTCACGCCGTTGGCGAAGGTGACGCGCGTGACGCCGAGGTCCGCGATCTCCTGGCGATCGACAACCTTGCCGGCCTCGCCGAACTGCGTGTAGGGCCACGTCTTTCGCACAGAGGCGACGGGACGCGCGACGGGTTCCGCCATCACGGCCTTGTAGGTCGCCTCAAGGGCGGGGCCGTCAAAGTCTGAGACGGTCTCGCCCTCACGAATGATCATCGGCCCGTCGCCCAAGTCTATCGCCTTGATCTTGCTGTTGATCTCGTTCAGCGTCAGGCGCGGCTTGATCTGTTCGAAGAAGGCATAGTCGCTTGCGGGCGCCGTAAAGACGGCGTCGTCCGACAGCGTACTCAAAATGAGTCGGGCAAGGTTGGTGCTCGGGCGGGTTTTCGCGGTCTTGACCGCGTTCAGCATCTCCGTCTCGTGGGCCGCTAGCGCGACATCCAGCTCGTCCTGGGTCACGCCGTAGGTCAAATACTGGCGAAACATGGTCAGGGCCTGGGTCAACGCGGCCTTGTCCTGGTGCAGTTTGGGAACGATCGAGAGATTGTAGGTTTTAGCGGTCTTCTCGATGTCGCTTTTGGCGACATTTGCGGATTGGAAGGCGGTTCCTTCCGCCGCGGCGGCGCGATGGAAGCGCTCGCCGAGGATGCTCAGTCCAAGGTCTGAGATGGTGTCGTCGTAATCCTTCTGCTTGGTCTCAGGCTCGTCCTTCCAAGGCTTCACCCAGCTCAAGAAGGTGGACGAGCGCAGGCCCTTTTCCGCATAGGTCAAGCTGCCTAACCCCTTAGGCTTATAGACGCCGAAGTCGGTCAGGGCGTTATCGGACTGAGGTTTGCCGACCCAGTCGGAGAACTTCGCCTTGATCTTCGCCTCGATCTGGTCGGGATCGATGTCGCCGACCACGATCAACGTGGCGTATTCGGGGCGATAAAAGTCATGATAGAACTCGACCAATCTTGAGGCGGGCGCCGTCTTGATGACATCGACCAGGCCGATCGGCGAACGGGTCGGGAATTTCTGGCCGGGGAACTGGGCGGCCACGATCGCGTCGAAGGCGCGCTGCGACGCCGACGCGCGAGCCCGCTCCTCGCCCAGGATCACGCCCCGTTCGCGGTCGATGGCCCCTGGGTCCATCGATAGCTTGTCCGCCGTCTCGCGCATCAGAAACAGGACGTCGTCGATCACAGGCTCGCGCACGGACTGCAGATTGAGCATGTAGACGGTCTCGTCATAGCTCGTGAACGCATTGGTGTCGGCGCCAAAGGCCAGGCCGTCGCGCTCCAGGATGCGGGTCATTTCGTTTTCGGGCACATGCTCCGAGCCGTTGAAGGCCATGTGCTCGATAAAGTGGGCGAGGCCGCGCTGGGAGTCCCGCTCCATCATCGAGCCTGCGGCGATCCGCATCCAGACATTGGCCGTGCCGGGCGGCGTTGCATTCTTGTAGATGACATAGGTCATGCCGTTGGGCAGTCGGCCAAAGCGCGCGGCGGGGTCTGGCTGAAGATCGCTGTGGGTCTGGGCGAAGACGACGGGAGGGTTGGCCTTCACGCCGCCAGTCGCCGGCGTCTGACCCTGAGCTTGCGCCAAGCTCGGCGCGAGAGCAGCGCTCAGCGCGGTCGTCGAGAGCAGCGTAACCAGGCTCAGCGCGAGCCGGGTCGAATGGAACTTATGCATAATGGTCTCCGGGCGCGTGGCCGAGGGTTGGCCGATGATCCCGCGCCTGGATGGTCCGAACATTCCGCCAGGAAGGACTCGGCGATCCTGCGCCGAACGACCGGCTAAGCTTTCGCTTTGTCGATAACGATCAGAGGGCCGATCTTCCGCACCGAAACGCCGCCGATTTTGTTCAGGGCGGCGAGCCAGGCGTCGATATGAGCCAATTGAACGACAGCATTGATGCGACGGTCGCCAAGCCCATTGTCGAGCAAGATGATGCGGCCGGGATAATAGGCGTTCAAATCCCGCATTACGTCGCCGAGCGTATCGTTTTCAGCGAAATACAGCCCGCGCCGCCAGGCGCTCGCCATACTGGTGTCCACCAGAGTCTTGCGGCCTAGCTCATAGAGGTCGAACTGAACCTGCTGCCCCTTGTCCAACACGGTCGACCGGTCCGCGGCCAGCACCTCGACCTCACCATGATCGACGCTGACGCTGCCGCGTTCGCCGCGGCGGGCGACGTCGAAGCCCGTGCCGATGTCGCGCACGACAGCGGCGCCGCAATCGACCAGAAAGGGCCGGGCGGCGTCATGGCGCACTTCAAAAAACGCCTCGCCCCGCGCCAACTCCACGCGCCGTTCGCCATCGGGGGAGAACCGCACATTCAGCGCCGTATCGCCATTCAAGCTCACGACCGAGCCGTCGGAAAGACGTACGGTTTTAATTTGGCCAGGTCGGGTCGTGTATTCAAAACGTCCGGCGGACACAGCTTGGGAGAGGGAGATCACGCCAAATACCGTCGCCGCCGCCATGGCCGCCCACGAACTCCAGGCCGGTTGGCTCTTGCGCACCCGACCCAAGAACGCGCCGACCCGGGCGGGGCGGGGCGCGGCGACCTGAAGCGACGTCCAGATCTGAGTCAGTTCACGAAACACCCGGTCATGGTCGGGCGATTCCATGCGCCACATAGCGAACTCAGCCCGATCCGCCGCCGTCGCATCGCCTGACGTCATCCGAGCAAGCCAATGGGCGGCCGCGACCTCGACATCGGCCGCAGTCTCGCCTGGGAAGGCGATGATGTTGTCGCTCTTATCGGATGTCGTCATGTCTTGCTTAAATGGCCATTCGCGTCAGAGCTTCAACGATCCATAAGATCGCCGACCACACCCGTTGCGTCAAATTTCATCGGCGGGCTGCTTCAGGCGCTGACGGCAATGCAAGAGGGCGCGAACAGCGTACTTTTCCACGAGACTTCGTGAAACGCCCAGGCGATGGGCGATCTCATCGTGGCTGAGGCCTTCAATCCGGCTCAGCAACAGCACGTCGCGACATTTGGGAGGAAGCTCGCGCAGCGCGGCTTCAACCACGCGGATGTCGTCCTTGGCCAGGCATTCCGCCTCCGGCGTCGGGGGGGCGTAGCTGAAAATGCTCCCCGATGCGTCCAGAATGGCGCTTCGCCTTTTTTCGACTTTTACATGGTCCAGCGACGCATTCATCGCGATCCGCACGAAGTATCGTTCGGCGTCCGCCCGGCTGTGCAAGGCGACCTTGATGGCGGGGATACGCAGAAAGATTTCCTGAGCCAAGTCGGCCGACAGCGTGGTCGATCCCAATCTCTTGCTGATCACCCGCTCTAGTCTAGGGCGAATGTCCAGATAGATATCGACCAGCTGCGCCGCGTTCAGCGCCGTTTCACCGTGGAGATTGAATTTAATCTTCATGGAGTCGCCCTGAAGCGAGTCGCCCTGAAGCGCGCGGCTGGCTCAATTATCTGCCCTTCGTCGGATCAACGAAAAACTCTATCGGAACGCTACGTTCAATCGTCTCCCCCGGAATTTCCGGGGGCGGTTTGGGCAGAGGCGAGGCGCGACGCAGAAGATCGGCCGCTTCTCCATCCAGTCGTGCGAACCCCTTACTGTGCACAACTTCGGACAATAATACCTTGCCGTTGCGGTCAATCATGAAATGCACCACGACGAGATCTTCTTCGTGCAAGCGCATGGATGCCACTGGATAGTGCTTCAAGCGCTGCAATTTTGCACCGACCCGCGCCTCCCAAAGGTCCTCCGCCTTGGTGGAGCCGCCGCTGACGCCGCCGGTCAGCGGGGCTTCGAGCTTTTTGTCCGCCTTGACGTCCAGGGCGACTTGTCGGGTTGTATCTGGGGCCGGGGGTTGCTTCTGGACGTCGGGCTTGACGTCCTCTTGGCTCTGTTTCTCGAACGCCACCTCCGGCTTGGCGTCGGGGGCCTTGGTTTCCGGCGGCGGGTCGAACGGCAGCTTCTTCACCTGAGGCGTGGGGAGAGGCTTGACCTTGGGCGTTTTAACCTGATCCGGCCCTGGCGCCACGTCGTGCTTGGGCGCCGGCGGGGCCGCCGCCTGGGGCGCGAAATCGACGGCGATCGCCGCGGCGTTGGCCGCGGGCAGGCGTGGCGAAAAGGCCAGATGAAGGAAGCAAGCCCCGACCACCGTCGCGTGCAGCCCGACAGCCAGGACGACCGCAGCCGTCCATCTGCCGTTGGCCGGCTCTGCCTGCATCAGCCTCAACGACGGGCCTCGCCGCCATCAAGGCCCACCAGGGACACCTTGAGATAGCCTTCCGTCCTGAGCGCGTTCATGGCCTCCATCAGATCCTCGTAGGACACCTTTTTATCGGCGCGGACGAAGATTCGCGCCTGGTGGTCATGCTTGGTCTGGGCGTTCAACGCCGCCGCCAATCCGATACGGCTCACCGGCGTGTCGCCGACCGACCAGGTCTTGTCGGCCTGAACCGAAAGCACGACGGGCTCGCTCGGCGGCGCTTGCGGCTTGGCCGTGGAGACCGGCAACTCCAAGGGCACGTTCACGGTGGATAGCGGCGCGGCCACCATGAAGATGATCAGCAGCACCAGCATGACGTCGATAAACGGCGTCACGTTGATCTCGTGGCTCTCCGCGAACTCGTCCTCGTCCTTGCGCATTTTGAACGCCATCAGCGCTCTCCTGTCGCGGCTTGGTCGATGGCTCGGCCGGCGAAGCAGGCGACTGCGACGCTGGCGTCGCCCAGTTCGCCGCGGAAGCCCGAGATGACGCGCGAGCACAGGTTGTAGATCACCACCGCCGGGATCGCCGCGATCAGCCCGAACGCTGTGGCCAGCAGGGCCTCCGCAATGCCGGGCGCGACGACGCTGAGATTTGTGGTTTTGGCGTCGGCGATGCCGATGAAGCTTTTCATGATGCCCCAGACCGTGCCGAATAGGCCCACAAACGGCGCGGTCGAGCCGATGATGGCCAGAAGGCCGATGGTGCGGCCAAGGCGGCGAATGGCGCCCGCCTCTATGCGCTCCAGGCGAATACCGACACGCTCCTTCACCCCTTCTGCCGGCATTTGGTCGGACAGGCGTAAGGAGGCGGCGATTTCATCCTCGGCGTTCATGACCATGTCGAGAACGGCTTGGCATTTGACGTCTTTCAGGTCCGCCAGGTCGGACGCCAAAAGGATCGCGCTCAAGCCCTGCCGCAGGCGTCGCCGTTCTGTGATGAATTCCAGGGCTTTGCCCAAGCAGACGGTCCAGGTCAGGATCGACGCTAGAACAAGCGTCAGGATCACGGCCTTCACCACCCCATCGGCGCCCTGGTACATGCCCCAGGGCGATAGATCATGGGGCTGCTGGGGGGCGTGCGCGGCCGCGCTGTCCACAAACTCGACCTTAGGCGCGATGCTGGCGCCGGCGGCGTCTTGGGCGTGGGCGACAGGGGTGGTCAGCGCCAGAAGCGCCAACGCCAAGCTGAGCCAAGTCGCCTTCGCCCCCATGATCGCTTTGAATTTAAACAAGCCCACCCCTCCCTTTGGAAACGACCCCGGGCCGCGCCGCCGGCGGCTAATTACGAGACCTGGACAGTAACGATCAACTGCCCGCGGGACCGCAATGCGCGCGACACTTGCGTGACAATCCGGCGGGGAGGGCGCCGGTTCGCCGCGTCGCCGGGCCATGCTGGGGTCCGCTAGCGGGTCTTTCCGAGTTCGGCGGCGATGTCCTTGACCATGCGGCCGGCCTTGCGATGAGCGGTCGTGAGTTGGTCGCGGGTCACGCCCCAGCGCTTCATCCAGTACTCGACCGCCTGACGTTCGGAGAGATCGAGGCGATCCTTGTCGATAAAGCCGCGCTTATCCTTTAATCCCGCCATCTCGCCCTATTCCGCCGGCCGCCGCGCCCACAGGGACGCCTCATGACCGCCCTCTATATCGATGCAGACGCCTGTCCCGTCAAAGACGAGGTCTACCGGGTCGCAGGCCGCTACAATCTGCCGGTCTTTGTGGTCTGCAACAGCTGGATCCGCGTCCCGACCGACCCCCGGATCACCCTTGCGGTCGTCGACGAAGGCCCAGATGTCGCCGATGACTGGATTGCGGCGCGCGCACGCCCTGGCGACATCGTGATCACGGCGGACATCCCGCTCGCCGAACGCACGCTCGCGAAGGGCGCCCAGGCCCTGCACCCCAATGGCCGGCTCTTCACCCCAGACAATATCGGCGGCGCCCTGGCCTCACGGGCGATCGGCGAGCACCTGCGCTCCATGGGCGAAATCACCGGCGGCCCACGCCCCTTCGCCCCGGCCGATCGGTCCCGGTTTCTACAGGCGCTGGACGCGGCGGTGACGCGGGCGCGGCGTTAGGGTGATCAGATACAGCGGCGTTTAGCCTGCACGAGGCTGCGATTGGATCGGCTCGTCGAAAAAGGACTTTTTGGTTTTCCCGGAGCCCGTGAAGGACGAAATGGGCAATGCCCTTGGGGTGGCCCAGTTTGGGGGCAAGCACCCCTCGGCAAAACCCTGGAAAGGGCAGGGGGCTGGGGTTTTCGAGGTGGTCGAGGATCACGCGGGGGATACCTACCGCGCGGTCTATACGGTGCGGTTCAAGGAGGTAGTTTACGTGCTGCACGCCTTCCAGAAAAAGTCCTCGACCGGGATCAAGACCGCCCAGTTGGATGTCGATATGGTCGAGCGACGGTTGAAAATCGCGCAACAAGATTATGAGGCTCACTATGCCAAGCCAAGACGCTGAGACGGAGATGGAAGCGGATGGCGAGATCGTTCGCGGCACGGGAAACGTGTTTGCCGATCTGGGCTATGCCGACGCCGAAGAACGTCAAACCAAGCTGCGCCTCGCGCATGCCATCAATGACGTTGTTGCGAAGCGCCGGCTTACTCAGGCCGCCGCCGCTGAGAAGCTCGGAGTAAGGCAGCCGAAAGTTTCTGCTCTAGGCCGATACAAGCTCGACGGCTTTTCTGTCGAACGGCTGATGACGTTTTTGACGGCTCTCGATCAGGACGTGGAAATCAAAATCCGCAAAAAGCCGCGGTCTCGGGCGGTCGCCCGAATATCCGTGATCGCGGCCTAGCAGTGGACAATGCGGAGCTGAGCAGCTGCATGTCCAAGCCGGCCTACGCCGAGGCCACACCGTTTCGCGACCGCCTTTTTGCCGCCGGTAGCACGCATATGCACTACGCCGAGGCGCGGCAGCTTGTCTCGATACACGCCCGGCCGACAATTGCGGCATGGCAAACGCTGTTAGACGATCCCGTACCGGCGACGAAAATTTGAAGTCGCGATTGAAGGAACTCCGTTCAGTGCGTGATTCGGCGAAGGCCGACGCCGACCGGGCGGAAGCTCGTCTCAGCGGTGGCGCGCCTCAATTGACGCCAGAAATCATTCAACGCTTTGCATCGGAGGCGAAGGCGCGGATGCGGCGCGCCAATGGGGACTACAGGCGGCATCACCTGCAGGCCATTGCGCAGCGAATTGAGGTCGGCGAGGACGTGATTCGCATCAAGGGAACGCGAACGAATCTTTTGCGGACGATTGTCGGCAAAGAAGCTGGCCCGTCCCCCGAGGGGATGGGCGGCGTCTCCAAAGGCGACCGCATCGTAGTGAAAACGACGGCGACGGAAGTTCGCAGTTTCGTTCCGAAGTGGCTCCGCGGGTAGGATTCGAACCTACGACCAATCGGTTAACAGCCGATTGCTCTACCGCTGAGCTACCGCGGATCAGCGTGCGAGGGCGGGGCTATAGCGTTCGGGGGGCTGGGGCGCAAGTCGATGTTTGGGGGTTTGTGTAGAGAGCGCGACAATCGCCCTGGGAGGGCCGTTCGCGACCGTCCAAAATGTTTGACACTGTAGGGTGTCCATAATAGCGTCGGCGGCATGAGCGATCTGCACTATCCAGCCTATGCTGAGGCGCCGGGGCCCCGCACGCCGGCCCTGTCGGTGGTGTTGGAAGGTCTGAAGCCCATCACCTGGTTTGCGCCCGTTTGGGCCTTCATGTGCGGGGCGGTGTCGTCCGGCGGTCCGCTGTTGAGCCGCTGGCCTTGGGTCGTGGCGGGGATGGTGCTGGCGGGTCCGGCGGTGTGCGGGGCGAGCCAGGCGGTCAACGACTGGTACGATCGTCACGTCGACGCCATCAACGAGCCCCAGCGGCCGATCCCGTCGGGCCGCCTGCCGGGCCGGTGGGGCCTTTACATCGCGCTGGCCATGACCGCGGCGTCGCTTTTGCTGGCGTCGGCGCTGGGGGTTTGGGTGCTGGCCGCCGGCGCCGTTGGTTTGGCGCTGGCCTGGATCTACAGCGCGCCGCCGCTGCGTTTGAAGCAGCGGGGCTGGTGGGGGCCGGCCTCTGTGGCGATCTCCTATGAGGGGCTGTCCTGGTTCACCGGCGCGGCCGTGACCGGGCGCGCCTTTCCCTCCGGCGCCGTGATCGCCTTCGCCGCGCTCTACAGCTTCGGCGCCATCGGCATCATGATTTTGAACGACTTCAAGGCGGTGGAGGGCGACCGGGAGATGGGCGTGCTGTCCGTGCCGGTCGATCTCGGCGTCGAGAACGCCGCCTGGCTCTCATGCGTGATCATGGCGGCGCCCCAGGTGGTCGTCATCGCGCTCCTCGGCTTGTTCGGTCATCCGATCGCGGCGGTTTTTGTCTTGGCGGTCCTGCTGGCTCAGGGCGCCCTCATGCGCAAACTGCTGCGCAATCCTCGTGAGCATGCGCCCTGGTACAACGCCACCGGCACCTCCCTTTATGTGCTCGGCATGCTGGCCAGCGGCATCGCGCTCGGACTTCATCATGGAGGCGCCCTATGACCGCCCTATCCGCCGACTCTGCGGGGTCTATGTCGTCAGCGAGCGGGCTCAAGCCCTTGGGCTGGGTCGGGATCGTCCGGCTCGGCCTGGTGCAGAGCGCGCTTGGCGCAGTCGCCGCGCTCGCGACCTCTACGCTCAATCGGGTGATGGTGGTGGAGATCGGCGTGCCGGCGGCCTTGCCCGCGGCCCTGATCGCCTGGCACTATGTGGTTCAGCTATCCCGGCCGCGCTGGGGCCATGGCTCCGACCTTGGCCAGCGCCGCACGCCCTGGATTATCGGCGGCGTGGGCGTCATGGCGATCGGCGCCATCATCGCCGCCGACGCGACCCTGATGATGGGACGTTCGCCCATCATGGGCTTCCTGATGGCCTTGGCCGCCTTCAGCATGATCGGCGCCGGCATGGGCGCCAGCGGCACCTCGCTCCTGGCGCTCTTGGCCACGCGGGTCGCGCCGGAGCGCCGGCCCGCCGCCGCCTCGACGACCTGGCTTCTGATGATCGTCGGCATCGTCATCTCCGCCAGCGTGTCGGGCGCGCTGTTGCAGCCCTTCTCGGCCCAGCGTTTGGCGCTGGTCGCATCCGGCGTCGCCGCGGTCGCCTTCCTGGTGACGCTTCTGGCGGTCTGGGGCGCCGAGGGGCCAGCCCCGCAGGTTTCAGAGGCGGATGAGGCCGCGACGCCCGCGGTAATCGCGCCCCGGCCGTCGCTGCGTCAAGCCATGGCTGAGGTCTGGGCTGATCCCATGGCCAAGCGCTTCACCATCTTCGTCTTCGTCTCGATGCTGGCCTACAGCGCTCAGCAGCTGATCCTGGAGCCGTTCGAGGGCCTGGTGTTCGGTCTGACGCCCGGCCAGTCCACCCAGCTCACCGGCTTGCAGCATGGCGGCGAGCTGGTCGGCATGATCCTGGTCGGCGCGCTCGGCGCCCGGTTTGGCGATCGCAAGTCGCTGTGGATGCGCCGCTGGACCATGGGCGGCTGCATCGGCTCGGCGCTCGCCTTGGGCGGCTTGGCCCTGGCCTGCCTGGTCGGTCCGACCTGGCCGGTGGCGCCCACCATCTTCGGACTGGGCTTCGCCAACGGGGTGTTCGCCATCTCCGCCATCGGGTCGATGATGGGCTTGGCGAGCGGGAAGGGCGGAACGTCGGCGGGGGTGCGCATGGGCGTCATGGGGGCGGCGCAAGCCGGCGCGTTCGCCATCGGCGGCTTCATGGGCGCGATCGGCGCCGACGTGCTGCGCCACGCCTTCCATCAGCCGGCGCCGGCCTTCCTCTGCGTCTTTATCGTCGAGGGGGGCGTGTTCCTCGCGTCCGCGATCCTGGCCAGCCGCCTGGATCAGCCCGCAGCTATCGCCAGACCCTCTCAGGTTACAAATCTCGTGGAGCGCCCCGATGTCGCTATCGTCTGAGGAAACCTTTGATGTCGTGGTCGTCGGCGGCGGCCCGTCGGGCGCCACCGCGGCGCAAGACCTGGCGCGCGCCGGTCGATCCGTGCTGCTGCTCGACCGGGCGGGGCGCATCAAGCCCTGCGGCGGGGCGATCCCGCCTCGGCTGATGAAGGACTTCGAGATTCCGGAGTCGATCCTGGTCGCCCGCGCCACCAGCGCCCGCATGATCGCGCCATCGGATCGCGAAGTGGATATGCCGATCGAGGGCGGCTACGTCGGCATGGTCGATCGGGAGTCCTTCGACGAATGGCTGCGGGTGCGGGCCGTGACCTCGGGCGCTGATCGCCGCACCGGCGTGTTCGACCGCATCGAGCGGGACCCGGATGGGGTGGCCGTGGTCTGTTACCGCGCTGGCGCCCACCGCGACGCCGCCGAGGATGAAAGCGCGACGGGCGCCGTCGTGCGCGTCCGGGCGCGCACCGTGATCGGCGCCGACGGGGCCCGATCCCAGGTCGCCCGCCAGAACCTGAAGGGCGCCGACAAGATCCCTTGCGTCTTCGCCTACCATGAGATCATCCGCGCGCCGCGCTCCGAGGCGGGCGGGGGCGACTTCGACGGACGGCGCTGCGACGTCTTCTATCAGGGCAAGCTGTCGCCGGATTTTTACGCCTGGATCTTCCCCCACGGCGATACCGCCAGCATCGGGGTCGGCAGCGCCCGCAAGGGGTTTTCCCTGCGCGGCGCCATCAAGTCGCTCCGGGCGGACCAGGGCTTGGCGGGGTGCGAGACGATTCGCCGGGAGGGCGCGCCGATCCCGCTGAAGCCCCTGAAGCGTTGGGACAATGGTCGCGACATCGTCGTGGCCGGCGATGCGGCGGGCGTTGTAGCGCCGGCGTCGGGGGAGGGGATCTATTACGCCATGGTGGGCGGCCGGCTGGCGGCCGAGGCGGTCGAGGCGCGCCTGGCGACCGGCGATGTGCGCAGCCTTCGCCTGGCGCGCAAGCGCTTCATGAAGGCGCACGGCCGCGTGTTCCTGATCCTGGGGATCATGCAGCACTTCTGGTATCGCACGGACAAGCGTCGCGAGAGCTTCGTCAAGATCTGCGCCGATCCCGATGTGCAGCGCCTGACCTGGCAAGCCTATATGCATAAGGAGCTGGTGCGCGCCGATCCGATGGCGCACGCCCGCATCTTCTTCAAAGACATGGGGCATCTGCTTGGCTTCGCCACGTCATGACGCCAACCGCGGCCAAGCCGTGGCGCGCTGTGGCGGTGGCGGCGCTGGCCGCCTTGAGCGTCGCCGTGCTGGGCGGCGCCATGACCCAGGTCGGCCCCTGGTACCACCACCTGGCCAAGCCGGCCTGGACGCCGCCGGACGTGGCGTTCGGCGTGATCTGGACGGTGATCTTCGCCTTTGCCGCAGCCTCAGGCTCCTTGGCCTGGATACAGGCGAAGACGGTCGCGAGCCGAGAGACGATCATCGGCCTGTTCGCCGCCAACGGCTTTTTCAACGTGTGTTGGAGCCTGTTGTTCTTCACCCTGCACCGGCCCGATTGGGCGCTCTGGGAATCCCTGGCGCTGTGGCTCTCGGTCGCCGTGCTGGTGGTGGTCTTGACACGCGTCTCCCGCCCCGCGGGCCTTTTGACCGTCCCCTATCTGGTCTGGGTGTCGGTCGCAGTCCTGTTGAACGCCGATGTCGTGCGTTTGAACGGGCGGTTCGGATGAGGCTCGCCCTCCCATGACGCCCCAAGCGATGCTCAGCGCCCTGTTCGCCAGCGGGCACGCCGTCGACATCGTCCTGGCGGTGGTGGCGCTGGAGCTGCTGCTGGGCGTCTGCATCTTGGGGCGATACCGGGCCAAGCTTGATCTCTTGTTCGCGCTCGCCCCTGGCTTTCTGCTGCTCTTGGCCTTGCGCGCCGCGCTGACGGGCGCGAGCGCCGTCTGGGTCGCCGCGTTTCTGACCGCCTCCTTCCCCATACACCTGATTGATCTCGCCCGCCGCCGAGTCTGGAGCCGCCATGCGCCCTGAACCCACGCCCCTCCGCCTCTCCGCCGTCCCGGCCGCGAGAGACCTCGCCGCGCCGGCGCCCGTCCGCACGCGCCAAGCCTATCCCTTCTCGGCTCTGGTGGGTCAGGACGAGATGAAGCGCGCGCTTCTGATCGCAGCGGTCGACCCCAGCATCGGCGGCGTCATGGTGTTTGGCGACCGGGGCTCCGGTAAATCGACCGCGGTTCGGGGCTTGGCGGCGCTGTTGCCGAGGCTCGCGGCGGTAAAGGGCTGCGCCTACCATTGCGACCCCGTGTCGGACGCCGGCCGCTGCGCTGAGGACTGCGCCGCCTGTCGCGAAGCTTCAGTCGGCCAGGCCATGATCGAGCTGATCGACACGCCGGTCGTCGATCTGCCGCTGGGCGCCACGGAGGACCGGGTGGTGGGCGCCCTCGACCTCGAACACGCCCTGACCCGCGGCGAGAAGCGGTTTGAGCCCGGCCTCCTGGCCCGCGCCCACCGCGGCTTTCTCTACATCGACGAGGTGAACCTCCTGGAGGACCATTTGGTCGATCTGCTGCTGGATGTGGCGGCCTCGGGCGAAAACCTGGTGGAGCGGGAGGGCCTCAGCGTGCGCCATCCCGCCCGCTTCGTGCTGATCGGCAGCGGCAACCCGGAAGAAGGCGAACTGCGGCCCCAGCTGCTGGATCGGTTTGGCCTGTCGGTCGAGGTTCATACGCCCAGCACCCTGGCCGACCGGATCGAAGTCGTGCGCCGTCGCGACGCCTTTGATCGCGACCGCAGCGCCTTCACCGCCGCCTGGGCGCCCGACGAAGGGGCGATCCGCGACCAGATCGTCGCCGCTCGGGAACGGCTGGGCCAGGTGGAAA
>Ga0116229_10004234_pt1 | contig 23535 bp, 18 predicted proteins | sample S1TSphgellanicum_3_FD_87313 | JGI IMG/M metagenome (GOLD analysis project Ga0116229, IMG submission 87313) | Host-associated microbial communities from peat moss isolated from Minnesota, USA - S1T2_Fc - Sphagnum magellanicum MG | ecosystem: Host-associated > Plants > Peat moss > Unclassified...
AAAAAAAAAAAAAAAAAAAAAAAAAAAAAACGCTGATCATCTCCATCAACAATCTGGACCCTGGTTGTAAGAACACTGTAAGCTTTTCAGTCAGTGAATCTCAGGAGTCAGGTGGTCTCAGGACATTAGAATTTTTTCCTGCACACCATTCTGTCTTTGAGGTTGCACTGGAGAAAGAACCCCTGGATTTACATCCACTATCCTTTTCTCAGGGGGTGCTGCAAGGAAATTGTGAATGCGTCTTGGGGTTGCACTTGAGAAAGAACCGCTGAATTTAATCCACTATCCATTTCTCAGGGTGAGCTGCAAGGAAGTTGTCAATGTGTGTATGTGTGTAGGCTAGTAATGTATCTGCTTGTGAAATATGGGATTTGCTTGTGCAGATACTTAGGATCTTCAAGTTCAGGACTGTCAGGAGAAAAAGTTGACCTTGTGAAAATTTGCCATATTAAAATTCAGTTATCCTTTCTCCAGGGTACGTGTGAGACCAATATTTAAAATTAGCACACTGTAGGGGGACCGGTGTTTTTTTAATTAATTTTTTAATGCAGCCAAAATGGTGATCATCCGTAGGAAGATGTCAAAGAAAAGTTGGTAATCATCGTAGGAAGATTTAGTCAAATCTGGCTATAAACCAAATTATGAGGCACAAATCTTAATCATCCCTGTATATTTTTTTACTATATGGTGAAAACCAAATCTAAAATTCTTAAACTTCAGGCTATTGAAACGCTCTAAATCCACTTAATTTTCAATTTTTTTTAATTTAAAATTTTTTTTCTTTGCAAAATTTCACCAGTAACAAAAAATGCTGAGGGATACTAGACCATGGTTTTTTTTTCTTTTTTTCCAAATTCCTTTAGTAGGTCCACTGGCAAGGATCCCCAGCATTAATTAGCATTAAATGGAAACTGTCCTAGGTGGGCTGTTGCATTTTTTCAAAAGTGCTGCTACAAGTGGCAAGTGGGGAAGTGCCTAGGCTAGATGTGGCTAATTTAATATGTTTATTTCAAAACATGGCCAAAAACCCATAAAATCACCAAATTTTCATGTTTTTTTTTCATTTTCTGAAAAAGAAATTGTCAAGCTGCGAGATTTTTCCACAGGAAAAAAAACACTGTACTAGACTAGTTGAAAACTCACTGAATAAGAGAAAACAGCTGAGGCCATGGAATCTTATAAGAAACTTAAAACTCCCAGTTGCATCAGACTATATATACATGGACTATCCCAGTTGCATGAGATCATACATGGACCGACTGTCGAATATGATAATGAACCTAAAACTCCCCCAGTTGGATCAGAGCCTACAATAATAATATGGCCGTTCCACGCAACGCTCGTTGTCACCAAACTCGCACGTACACCACAACGCTTAAAAAAAGCTGTAAAAATTACACATGCAAAGACTGTTTGTCACTGACACACAGCTGCATGATCAAATCAGCAAAAAAGGATCAGGGTTTTGAAGCTGGGTGGGTGGGTGGGTGGGTGGTTGGTTCATTCTTTCTGCTACAAAGGAAAAAATAGCAAGCAGCTAGCTATAGCTCCGCTCCTGCAGATACAAGGTTAAATTTGTATATAACATATTTTTGTTGTTGTAAGTCCTCACGTGAAGTGGGGCGCAGTGATCTATGGTGGAAAATCATTACAGGACGATTTCGAGTTCAGATGTGATCAGATATCGAGAAGCTTGTTACCTGACACAACAATCAAAGCGTTTCATCAGCACCACCTCACGTTTTTTCTCTAGGGAAATGCGAACCCCTTAGCTTCTGCCAGTTTCTGCTCACTCGAATCTGATTAGGGTTTATTTATAAATAGTAGTATTCTGGTACATGACAAGCTGTAGTTCTCTGGCAGGTCCGGCCTTTTCTTTCTTAAAACCCTGGGATTCATTGTAGGGATACTTACCACCCAGCACCCACCATTGCACCTATCCATTCGTTGGAAACCCCTAATGTCGACTCACTTGTGGATTGAACCACAACTGAGTTACCAAGGTTCCATGCATATTATTAACCACTCCTGTAAACAGTCATTCTTGCCCCCTTCCCCCTACCTAGGTAACTAGTAACTACCTATGTGAGGGCATCTTAGGAAGTGTACATATTGGTTTCCTTTTACTGCTGTGGGTGCAGGTGCTCTTACCCAGCACCCAGCAGTGCACTATCCTTTGGAAACCCCTTATGACTCAGTTGTGGATTGAACCAGTGTGTCCAGCTCTAACTTTTCAGTGGTGGATTGAACCACAACTGAGTTACCAAGGTTACACTTTGCTAACTAATCCTGTGAACACTGCTACTTCCCTCCTTACCTACCTAGATAGAGCTACTACCTATGGGAGTGGGTATGTATTGTAGATGAGTAGGTAGGGAATAGTGACTATGTATGAACATAAAATAATGAAGACACTTGGTGACTAATAAGTATGTAGATGCATGTGAATAGTTAGTACATAGGTAACCATTGTGGTTAACTATGGGGCAGGAATATAATGAAATTTTATTTTCCTCTCCAAACACCATTCATCCTGCATGGGTGCATTGGTTGGATCCTGGTTCACTCTGGCCCAATTGTAGTCTTGATTGGGTGATGAGATAAGTATATACGTCCCTTATATCATGAAAACCAAGAGGGCATATCTGAGGCTTGAGCACAAGTTCCAACCAAGGACTCCCCATGTTGCACTACAAGAGCATATTACAATTGGATGGCCTTTGATCCCTTCACTTAGAAGGATGGAACCAGCTGGCCCTTGCAAGAAAAGCATTCCTAGGCTCTTCATTCCTATTATCTAAATTCTGACTTGTTTGAAGATCTCAAAAAATTCCAACTTGTATGCATAAACTATAAACGACCAATGAGTGCTAGCATATTTGTTTCTTCAGTTGTTAAAGGTCACAACAAGAAGCCATGAGACAGCTGTAGAGCACCATTTTTTGATCAAGGTTTCATAATACCCAACCATAGCATGGAGTTTTAGATTGAGGTAGGATATTCAAACTTGTGTAGTTGGTGAAAACCAAGTATACAAATCTGGCAAAAAACAATTCCTCACTTTTGGCAACTAAAAACCTTCAAAATCATTTTTCAAGTTTCAAATTTTAATTCCGCTTTTGCTTTTTGACAAATTTTTGGCAGTAAGGAAAACTTTGATTCTCATAATCTTGGATTGTGTCCAAGATACAATAGAGGTGAGAAGAAATTTGTTCAAGTAGGCTAGCACAGTGGACGTTAGACCAACGTTTGCAAGATTTTTATTTTAGGCAAGTTTAGGTCTAAGTTCTAGGTCAGGTTTTAGGCTATTTAGTCTAGAGGTTCAGTGTTTTGCTAGAACCATCATTGGAACTAGATTAGGAAATCAGCCTTTATTAAAAACTGAATTAGAACCTGGATCAAGGATGTTATCTGTTTTTTAACAAGTTTAGATTCTCTAGATAATTAAATACATCATCAAAAAAAAATCAAAACCTAACCCTATCCTTCATGCAAGTAGTTGGTTTTAATTGGTTGTACACAATTAACATAACATAATCTTAATCTTGGATTATCTAGACTAGTTGAACAATTAATACTACACAATGTTTAGTTGTGTGTAAAAGAGATGTAACCAGACCTAATCTTAAACTAGACTAATCTCCAATTTTGTTTAGAAAATATCAAAACCAAAGTTCTTTTTAAGTCAACCACAAAAGAATGCTAGTTTAAACATGGTACCACCAGAATCCAATTGTCGATCGATTCATGATTGCCATTTTTAACCTTTTTGCATGAGAAGTCTTGTCATCACAAACTACACAAGTTTGAGGGGGTGACAACACTTGTAACCTTGAAGGAATATATATGTTAAAACTATAATTACACATGAAATTAGGTGGCCATGGGCCTCTATGGGAAGTTGATTCACTTGGAAATAACAACTTTCTTGAATGGAACTTGACGAGAAACTTTTGACATGAAATGTTGAAAAAATACTAATTATTTGCATTTAATTGCCAATGATTTATGAATCTCCAAAACTAAATGAACAAATGGAAATTTCAGGTGTTGCACAAGACAATTTATGAGTCAGATTCCATCTGATCAACTATGAACAACAAAAGGAAGAATTTGACAACTTTTGGTGCCCCTTTTCGCACATCCAAAATATGTTCAAAGTTGTTTTTCTGGAATTAAATTCATTATATTTCACTTTAATTTTCAATATTTACATGATATATTTATTTTCAATCTAACTTTGTAAGTTGATTCAAGAACTCTTGACCTTTTTTTCAGATTGGAGAAAGATCATTGTGTTTAAACTTTAGTTTAAGTCATGCAATTTATCCAGTTGCATAACTAGGTTGGCCATAGTACATCATGTCAAGACTTCAAGTAAAGCACCCTAGGTTGAAAAATATTTTAGGGTGGGCTATCTCCCAGGAGGATGGAACTACAAACAAAAAATGTATAAGGTAGGTATACAAATAATCACATTTGTAAGAACAAATTTATAATTCCTAAAATGAATTGCATGTGAAAATTTATATTTGTATAAATGCACTATAATGGTAGGCCTAAAGATAGGTTGATTTTAATGATAACTCTATTAGCCACCAAGCATTTGCCCAAATTACCTTTCTTGAAAATCCTTTCCAAATTCAAACTTTTCATGGTCAAATTCATGTTGGCTTGTATTTACTCCTTCCAATATCTTATGACCACTATCAAATGAAAAAATGCCATGTTGGTTTAATCCATTTATTTTAGTTACTGGTTTTGAAATTAATAATATATGGTTCCAAAACCAACACCAATTAGATATATTTTACTTACTTTTAAACAAAAATCTCGATACAACATATTTAATTAGTGATTGTTTAAGTCCATTCACCCATAGGTATCACAACAACCAATAATAGAAATGTCATCCACCATTTGCACAAGGATTAATCATTGATTATACACTTGGTCAAAGTGAGTTGACCCTATCATTTGGTCATTGACTCCACATAGTTATTAGCAAAGTAACATTAAGCCTTTTACCATTTCGAATAAACTAATTTTTTTTGGTTTTGCCAAAAAAATTAAATAATTATTATTTGTGCCGAAATTCTAATAAAATCAAATTTTCAACTGTCAAGTCTGAAATGCAGTCCTTCCAGGACCAAGACTTACAACTTAGTCAATATAGACACACTAGACTATTCCATAACTCTAACAACAGCCTGTTTTTTTTTTGGTATAAACATAACTGCCGAAAATTGCAAAATTAAAAAACCAAGTGCCGAAGTTAATATTGAAAATTTAATTAATTATTTGGCAACAAACTGCCGAAATGGTAAAGGTACCACAGTATTAGCCCCCTTAAGAAGGCAGCTAGAACCTACAACATAGGGGAGTAGTTCATCCTGAGAAGTGGTTTTTCAGCCTCCCCTAATATCATGCATGGCTAGCATCAAAAGTTTCTTTTTGCAATTGACCTTAGAAATAATAGGTTATATATATGGTTAAAATTGCACAAACACTTTAAACTCATGCTCCAAACTACTTTTAAATACCTGGTTAGGAAAAAAAAAAGAAAAAAAGGACTTGAACTTTGGAACCAGTGTGTGTGTGTGAGAGGCGTGGGACAGTTGGAGACCTAGTTATACTCTCCAGAGACCAGGCTCCATGTTTTTCCCACCCAAATTTACTTGCACACTCAGCAAATTACTGAAAAATATTAAATTTGCAACTGTCTTTAATGCCAGCATAGTAAAGTACTGCCACATTCTTTTTTACCCTGTCTGCCCTTGGCCCTTTTGATATTTCCCTAAAAAATTGGGTGATGCCCAGAGACCTTTTGTACACATAACATGTCATGTTATGGGTAGTAAAGAATATATATGACATGTTAGGTGGCATGCTATATAGTGAACATGACATACCATGCTAAACAGGTTATGACCATGGTCTTTTGTTGCACGTCTATCCTATAAGGGCAAAGGGCAAGTAGGAGAAAAAAAAATGTGGCAGTACTTTCTGTACTACTGGCGTTAAAGACCCTTGGCCTATTTGACATCTAAAATCACATAACCATTTGATATGGTTTCAACATTTGGGACAGTTTTTTTTTTAAGGAATCTTTGTTTTTGCCAAAGTGGTGATCATCCATAGGAAGATGTTGAAAAAGTGATGTCATCCCTAAGAAGATTTAGCTAAAGCTCACTAAACCATGTATGAAATAATAAAAAAATGCTATTCATCCTTCTATATTTTTGGCCACATACTGAAACCAAATATAGAAATCTGGCAATTTTGACTATTCTTTCCCCCTCACTTCTGGCTAATGAAAATCTCTGAAATGACTTCATTTATGAATTTTGAATTTCACTTTATGGCGAAGTTACACCAAATTAAAAAGAGGCTGTATTTGAGTCCTTAGGATTTGAACAAGTGACAACATTTGGTAGAAATAGTTTGACACCATGATCGTATTTGTTTGAATAGTATACTGCAGTTGTTTGGCATTTTTCCGGACTCTGAGTCATGGAACATGGCCAACCAAGCTTGTCCCAGGGAACTTCTGCAACCAAATGCCCTGCCCTCCTAAATGCCAAGTCATTAAAAGAACCCCATGTGTCAAAAGTTGGATTGTCTAAAGAATTTTGGTCATTGTATTGAAATGGTGTACTTGTATAGAGCCTCAATCTCTTGAACTGCATCCAATGTGGGTTTTGTTAGCACGCATCTGACATTTGAAAGGAGGAATTGAATAGTCTATATAGGAGTTTGATAGTCTTTACGTTTGGAAAAAAAATCTAGAATTGAACCCGACCATTCTTCTAAAATCTAAGAACCAGCCAACACCGGTCTATAGTCTATATTTACATGGGGACACAGAAGGTTCTGGATCTAGAACCTTCCTCAGTTTGAGAACCCCTGCAACTCTGTAGCAAGTTGGTTCTAGTCCATATCAATTATCCTTTCCCTCACCAGTGCCCCCCGCCCCCCCCCCTCCCCCACTCTCTGTCTGCATCTAGTATGTGGGTGTTGGTGAAGAAGGAGCCCCAATGATGTACGTGGGTCAGCTCACTGATGAGTGATGGAACATCATGATGAAAAAAATCAGGCGGCGGAAGACAGATGCCAGGAATAGAGGGCACATTCCCACAAGGATTCGCCACTCCCGGCTGCCATTTTGTCGAGAACAACTTCCTGGCTTTTCGCCACTACTTACCAGCTCTACAAACTCCACGCCGCAGTCGACTGAGATAAGTAGCTAGCTAACTGTCAGTTATTTAGTATTCTAATCTTGTTTGATGTACACACACACACACATATAGTTATAGTTTCTATATTATAGCAATTCCACCGGTGCTCAGCCTGTGAGCCTGCAAAATTAAAATTGGATGAAGAAAAGACAAAACATGCCCGTTTGGCTCACTGGGTCAGTAGCAAATTGGGTGAGTAGCCGGCGTACCAGATCCGGTTGAATCTTCTAAATTACCAGTGACAGAACAGGGATTTGATCAGGTGTTTTTGGACTCGACTGGTGTAGGACGACCCATCGGTAGTAGTCTGCAGGGGGAGTACTGGTTTTGTCCTACAGCGTCAACGCCGACGGCCTTGAGCAAGCCATCCGTTAGCGTCCGGCTTGCTCGCGCCAGGCCAGGGGTGGGGCAGAAGCTGTCAGACACTGGCGGGGTCCCCACGAAACCCGGGATTCGGCAACAGGTGCGCGGGATCTCTTTGGTAACCGGGCATTCATCTTGATATCCTCCTCCTGTACAGCCCCCCATCCCCCGCCCCCCAAACCCTTCTGCAGCTCTAACCTGCCGAGTATACGTTAATTTTATCTCTTCCAACAATACGGATTCTGGGCTCTGCTGGGTTTCATTGTGATAGAGTATACAATAGTGTGATTAATATTAATTCGCTGTGGGGGTGCCTTTCAAGTTCAGATTTTTTTTGGTTGCTATGAGTCTCTTTGATTGGCCCATCAGAAAAAATGTTTCAGTGGTGACTTTCCAACATAGAAATGTTCACTCCAAACCATAGAAACGTATAGTCTCAATATTGGCCTACCTATGTAGGTTCCAAGAGGACAACGTTGGGCAAAGCATATGTGACAAAGATGGGAGCACCTTGAGAATTTGATGAGCACACATTGAGAAGAACAAAAATCCAAAAAAAATCAACCATACCCCCATTTTGCTCGACCTCATGCTCCATCATTGTTGAGCTCCAAAACACAATCCTAACTCCTGGCTACTTGCATAAGTCACTCACACTTGCATCAACGCAAAGTGCATACCTGGACCCATCTAAACTTGACTCATTTCTAAATCCCAACTCACTAAGTTAAGATGGAAACTTAGTTTCTTTGTGAACTTCTCAAAGGTTTAAGGCATTTGCATCCATGACCCTCGAAGTGTCTTGCAGCACAACAAGAGTTATTCCATGGGACAACACAAAGTTATCCTGGGACTTCCTATGGGACAACTTATGTGACACAGCTCTTACAGGTGCACCATCCACCTTGGTAAATAAACCTTCCTGTGAACCCTCCTGCTTCCACTCTTGGGTGAACCAGCACCCACCATGGTAAACTTCTCAAAATCCATTTAGATTAATTCTAAATGATGGAACCCTGGCAAACTTCATCAAACAAAGCACCCAGCAAAAGGGGAAAAGAGGGAGGACCCGAGCCAAAAGAGCAAAACCCAAAGTGGGTCACAAAGGGGCAAAGGAACAATCAAGTTCCAGATCCCCCAGCAGTTGCAAGAAGCATATCAGAAAAAGAAAGGATGAGAAACATGAAAGAGCAACAAGCCAAGAAGAATCATTTATCCTTACCATGACTTAATCCTTTCTTTTGTTTGATCAATGTTTTACTTTATAGATTTGTTCTGTGTGCCAGTATTTTTTTTTAAATGAAAATATAATCTATCTTGGCCTTAAGTTTTTAAAATCAACAGATAGGGGAAAAGAATGTTGGCTGACCTTCAGCTTCTATTTGTGAAAAAAAATTGTTGGAATAATATACTATCCTAATACAGCTGAATGGCGATGCTTGCAAATCTTAAGCACACTTATATTCATTAATCATGCACTAAACTTTCAAATGCAACGAAGTCTAGATTTTCAAATGGAGCGTGGTTCCTTTGACAGTAAGTGCTTCAAAGTAAAGTGAAGGAGATTTGGGTTTGGCGTTGGATCCCACTAACTATAAATAGAAAGCATTTCCCAGTTGGAAGGTAAAGTCCAGTGTTCAAAAATTCACTTATATGTACATGTATATGAAATTTACTTACTCCCAGGTAAATTTAGAGCTAACCCTATCAAGACAGGAAACATGTGTGTTATCCCATACCATCCCCAAGGATGCACACCTTGGGCGAACCATGACCCACAGTGGTAACATGGCAAAAATCCCAAAATCCATTTCAATTATTTCTAAATCATATCTATTAATTCTCTTGTCTGTCTGTGACATGCCATTCCAACTTGTTAATCTACGAGGCCAATTCTACAACCCCCCAGTTGACAAAAATGAGGTTTTGACTCGTTAATCTGTGAGGCCGATTTTGTAACCTCGCAGTTGACAAAAATGAGGTTCTGAAAATCAGGTGCAGGTCATGGTGGCGGAGAGAAACTGGAAACGAGGTCTCACTGTTTATTTTCAAATATTTTATATATTAATTCACTACGTTTGTCTATCTGTCAGTCAGTCTATAACAAGAGTTTTGGGGGGTGGGGGAGGGAGAGGCCGGTGAAACAACGGACGACCGATGTCAGTCTGTGACGAAAGTTGGATCACCACGGTTTCCGTGTACAAATCGTCTCCACTGCACGTTCAGGGTGGCTGGAGTGGCGTAGCCACGGGTGTCCGAAGGTCACAGGTACCACTAGTATTACAAATATCCCATGCTTACAATAAAGCAGCCCTGATCTCTGAGTTCAAATCTCACAAATTTGGAGGGGCTTAGAATGGCCACAAAGAGGCCTCACTATAAAAAAAAAGGGTGATACTACCAACTTGGGTGCAGTTTCACCCTGGCCCAGGATTCATGAATCGCCACCTACACTGGTACATTCTTGAGTGAGGCCTTGTAGAGGCTATATTATTAGTCCTGGGAAATGTTAAATTTTGGACTGAAGGACTCTGATTTTGTTCTAGGACAATATATCTAGAATGTTTAGAAGCTGCCCAAAAAACCTTTGGGCACGGTACCAGTGCAAGTGCTGGTTCACACAAGTTGAATTGGGCATATCAATATAGACCACCATATAACACTGCAAGAAATTAACTGAACAAAACCCAGGGGGGAATGGAAAGGTAACAGGATAGATACTAGAGACTAGAGACGTGGGTTCAAATAATTTCTTTCAGTAAACTATTATGTGCTAACCTAGAGTAGTGCTCCCATTAAAGTATTGATTTCAATCTATTTGGAGCTACCAACTGTTTTCAAAAATAGACAGCATTATATTAGCACCATTAAACTAAGGCGGCTTGATGAATTAACTCGGCCAGCTCCTACTATTATGACTTTAATGTAACATAGTTAGTGTCAGCAGCTGTTCTTGGACAATGGGGAATGTCTAATTTCAAGTCGGCTTTTCCTATGGTAGCTTTGTCACCCTAATAATAGTTCTACTTCAGTTGTTAAAGTGACTAATAAACTTATCTACTTAATGTCTTTTAAAAGAAGTTTGTGGGCCGGAGCTCACAAGGAACTCACTAATAAAGTATCTTTATTCATGTTATTCATTTTGAATCTACTCTCACCTTATTTTGATGCATGTAAGTAGTTAGTACCTTAGTCCTGAGAAGGGCCTTGGCTGAACCAGCACCGACTATGTACCATGGTATAAATCCTGAATTTTTTCAGGTTGTTTCTAACCATGGTAAAAGGGTCATGGGGTTCTTTTCACTTGTGTAGCTAAAATTGAACCACTTGGAGCTCTGTTACATAAGTAAGTAAGTGAAATGAAAGCGTAAATAAGTCGGGATTCTACTGAGACTGCATCAGTGATATTACTTACTGTGTTTGAAGCTCCCACATGTCCATGGTGGGAGAAGATGGCAAAAGCATTCCAGGTGAGAGTGCACAACTACCCTATGTGCATGGCAATATCCTCGACACTAAGGTAATGAAATCATTTACTAATTATGTTTGGACAATTCAACATCTCAATTTAGGTTTTCCTAAATTTATTATTTATGATTTAGAAAACTGCTTTCCATGTAGGGTATATACCTGAAGGCCCTTTCAACCTTTATACCTTCCTTTGATCTGTTTCTCATCAGGAGAAGAAGGCCTTAATACACCCTGGCACCCCTCTCAAAAGGTTTCCATCATTCTATCCCTTAGATGAGTATCTATACTACAGGGGCAGATAATAGCCTCCATTTCTCCAATCTCCAGAATCAATGTGACTGAGCCATGGGCTTTATACATTTAAGGGGCAAGATCAACCGCCCATCTCCAGTAAAGCTTTAACTTAGTTTTATAGCCTCTGGGTACACGGTGTTCCATGCCTGGAATGAATGAGTAAAATAGTCCACTAATTTCAACACCAGATGTGTGTGTGTGTGTGAGAGAGAGAGAGAGAGATGTGAACATTTTTCAGATAGGCCTACTTCAGTTGCATACCCATATTCCAAGCTTTCACTAACAATGGTAATAAAGTTTCATTTGCTTGACTCAGGGCCAGGCTCGGAATAACTAATGAGCACCAGCATCACAACACTGGAAAGGAGGAGACATGACATGAAATTGGCATGACTTATCACATACTTGTCATGACCTATATGATAGTATGCTCGGTGTCGGCTCAGCAGGGCGGCACAAGAAGACATAGCAACAAACAGAATGAAAGAACTTCCTTTCTCGATGAGTAATAACTAGTTGGATATATACGCTCCTGACATGTATCTGCTGGCGCCGACTTTTCCCACTTGGCTTTATGACAACATGTGTCCTAATTTAAAACAAAATTCACTAAAGTCCTCCGAGCAGACCGGGCTAACTAACACTAACCCTAACAATAGGGTGGGGTCATAAGCGGGTCCTCCTCTAGTCGCCTCGTGCCGACCGGGAATGTCCGGTTCCTTTGCCCTCTCATTCCGGTCTGCTATACAACTGGCCCTATCTGTGTCACCTACTTCCACAAATGGTGCTACTTTGAAATGCCCTTGTTTTTTTAACACATTTTCCTTCCTTCCTTCCTTCCTTCCTTCCTTCCTCCATGTCATTCTGTTTTCTTTTTTTGGGCTGTCTTTCTTTCTGTTGTAATAAAGTTTTGCAGGGTTTACATGAATAATGACTTTGATGGGGAAATTGATGGGGGGAGGGGGGGTGGGGAGATACAAGAGCTCATAACTTGCACCAGTGTTTATTTAAGGAGTTTTTGTTTGTAGCCGAGGTGGTGATCATGCTTAGAAATATTTAGCCAAATATGGCTGTAACTCATATATGAAGCATAAATCTTTAATCATCTTTTTTTATATTTTTGGCTACATACTTCAAACCAAATATAAACATTTGGAAAAAAATTAGTACTTTTCCCCCCTCACTTGTGGCAATTAAAAAGCTCGACAATCACTTCATTTTCCAGATTTTAATTCTTTTTTAGGAGAAATTTCACCCATAAAAGAAAGGCTGAGTGTGTTGGTTTGTGTCAATGCGGTTAATTGCATTGGCAACAGCAATCTATGTTAATAAGGGTTCAAAACGCAAACTTTGATTCAGATGAGACTGGATATAGGTGCAATCATGGATGATGGTGTAGGTTTGTTTTTGGAAATTTGGGGTTAATGTAGAAAGATGGTTTGGTGTGTGTTGAATTGAAAATTGTATCTCATTGAAATTTAATAGGAGACTTTGTCACTACAGAAATTAGTTGGCAAGTTTGGATGTTGGCATGCTAAACTTATTGGTTGTTTACTTGGGCTCCACGGTTGTGTCTCATTTAAACAGTTTCATTTGTTCTAGGTGATTTGGGGAAGGTGAGTTGGCTCCAGTTTGTTGCAATGATGTGATGAAATCATCAGCCAATGATTTCTATGACAAATCTTCTTTGCTGTTTCAATATCACAAAATTGAGCCCAAAAATTCTGATCTTGGCACAGTTTTTCAAACTTTGATGCACTTTGCTAATTTACTTATCGGAGTGTCACTAGTTCCTTTAATCAAATTGGTTATTAACAATTTGAGAATGGATTAATTAGTTACACTTGGTTTTCAAAATTGACCCCCCAGTTTTATACTGTGCAAAATATACTTGTTGGTATACATGTGTCATTGCAGAGGCATGACAACTGTGGTTACTGGAAGCATGTTGGGCATTTGTACTGTCACAAATGCATCAGTGCTGTTCCCAACACATTCCAACATTTTTCACAGTTACCAACCATAGACCAACTAATTAACATTGAACTCTACTTCCTGCAAAGGAAACTAAATATATCATTCATGGTGTTGAAACGCTGTTGGAACTTGGCACAGAATGAAAAAAAACTTGAACACAGAAATATTGAAAATTTGTTAAAATGATTGTAATTTTGTGTAATTGAAAATTTCAATTTTGACACTATTCTAGATCTAAATCCCAGATCAACCTCCAGAGCTTTTCCACTGCTGTAGATTTGAGAATTCTATGAGCAGTGTAGATCTATGAATCTGCAAGTATGCAGTAGCCCAGTTGGGTTATCTTCATTTTTCTTCCATTTCCTTGTCTGTGCTTAAGGTAATTCTATTGAGACTCAAGAGGGACTTGCAGACAACAAAACAAAGCCAAGTGCAAAGGTACTCTGGAGTACAGGGGCGGCTTCAACACATATCTGTCAAAAAAGTTTATTAAATTTTGAAGATTCTGCCATGTTGAAAAATCAAATAAAATCCAAATATCTCAAAAGATACTCTATTTTCCTTCACAAAATTTTGTTCTTTCAAAGAATGTTTTTTTGAAATTTTCAACATTTGTACAAATAATATAATTAGCGTGGAAGCTGCCAACCTAGTAGTACTACGGAACTTTCACACAAGCCTCCACAATTTGCAACCCAAAATGTAAAGCCCATTTGTAAGGCAGAAATTGTCACATTAGCAGGCCCTCGTCACTGCCTCTTCACGTGCAGTACCACGTCACACCTTGGTCGTGATTCAGCTTGTGCAGTCCTTCCTTCCTGAGCAAATTTGACACCGTCTGCCTGTCTGACTGTTGCACTCATTAGCCAGTTTGTGAGCCTATCTACAACCAGAGCAAGTACAACAGAATGTTCAGTTTTTAAAAATGAACTTCCATTATTCATCGTCTCCAAGAGCGAGTAATTAGTTTCTCTTGCAAACCCAGCTGCATTAAGTTATCTTGGTTCATAGAATATTAAGATCAGGCAAACTTCTTTCAAATCCATCGACACCTAAACCTTAAACCCTAACATTTTCCTTTCACACCCAACATTGAACTTATGGTTGTTGGGTTGTGGATGATGATCATTGGTCTCAAAGGTGGGCGCCTTATTCAAAATGAGAAAAAAAAACTGCTGCAAACACCTCTTCCAAAGAAAAACTTTGAAAATTCAAAATGTGCAAATTGCCAAATGCTCGATGGAAGTTTTGCACAAACTTACAATCAGTCCCACTTTTTAGCACCACTAGTTTCCAGTTTTGAGTTATTGTTTTTTAGAAGACAAAATGCATGTTACCAACTAGTGAACTCTCCATAGAGAGAAGGACTACACTCATTTTTGGGGAAGACATGGAGTGATATGATTGCTGCCAAAACGTACGTATCAGGTGAGGTATTCAATATGCAAAGCATGGTACTTATCAACACATTAGTCAGGTTTTGGGTATTCTACCATGGACATGCAATTGTTGCATTATCTATGCAGTGCATGTTGTCAGTCATCAAAAAGATTTTGGTGCTAGGACTCCTTGGTTAAAAAACTGATGGGTACTTAGATCACAAACATGCACTCTTTGTTTGTTGTTTTCCTTGTGGATCAAAAGTACAGGATTCAGGACCTGTTGGATATGAAGTTCTCTGGGGCTGTTGTGTGGTCCTTTCTCTTCACCAAAACATAAACAAGTTGAGCAGAACCCATTCTAACTGCGGATAAGCCTTCCAGCTGTTGGAGCTGTCACCCTTGTAATATGACCATGTCTGTCACCCTAAACAAGCCTATATGGAAATGAGAGTCTTTTCATTAGCTTATGGGACCCCATGGTCGACTCCTGGTGGCTGCCAAAAAAACAAGCTGATGAAATTTAGTTGCAAATTTTCCAGGTTGACCCTTGTGTTGTTGTCTTCTTTTTCTTAATCCCAACTTAGGGGTTACCTCAGTCTTCTTTATGTCCAGTCTTAGATGAGTCACAAGCCTATCACCACAAGGGGTTTTCTCGATGTGAAATTTCACCAAAATGAAATATTCCCCTTTTTTATAGAACAAATCATCAATTTTATTTTATTTTTGAAAAAATCATCACATTTGGACTCTGATTTTAGTTTGGTAACATTTTTACCTAATCTTTTTTACTCTTTAGACAGGTTCTGAAAACGTCTAGCAGTTTAATGCTAAATCTCTCTTGGGATGCTAGCGAATGATGCAACATCAGAAATTTGAAAAAAATATCAGTGATCAAATCTGAAAGAGTATGATGTTTAAGAAGATGGTACTTGTGCTTAGCATCACATTGTGATAACGTTTACTTTAAATTGTAGTATACTACACATATGTATCAGAGAGAAAAACCATATGCATCATGTATGATTAAAACACACAACTGAAAAAGATTTGATACATTTGCATGTTTTCCTACAATATATTTGGATTTGATCTTCTTAGACATCTGTTTCTTGTAAATTCCCAAGATACCAATCAGTTTACATATGTTTGTCCTTTCTGGAGATCAAAAAAAGTTTGGTGTAAATATGTATGTGTAGAGCCCCAGCACATGTTTGAACTTAAACTCCTGGAAATTCAAAACAATTTTAGAATGAACTTATGGTGATTGACGAAAGCCCAACAAGAACAAGATTTCTTTCCCTATGGACAAATGTAGATCTTGTTCTTGGTTGAACTTAAGAATCACACCCATGTTTAACTAAATCACATCACAGTACAATATGATTAGTGTAATTCCCATCACAACCACCTTTGCAAGAACCCATTGTTGGCTATATATTTTTCTACTCCTTGGGGTTTTGCACGATCTATGACTATTACATTCAAACTAATACCCTTTAGCAAAAGCACCGCATGTTCAATCAACATAGACATACAAACATGACTCAACAAAAACACATTGACAAGGTTGAATCACAAAAGATGCTACTTCATAGTTTATTATTCCAAATCTTACACACTTGACTACCTGCAGCCTAACCAATGTGCTTGCACCAAAACTACCACTACATTTCAACATCTAATAATTCCTGGAATGTTGTGCAAAAACTTTATAAAAACCCACCTTTTCCTATGCAAATTTCAAGATTTGAGCTCATGACCTCTTGTTTTGCTATCTAGATGTTTACTTTGAACTTTATGTACAAGTTACATAGTTCTAGGGCCTTAGGCTCTTTTTAGTTGTCGATACATCCAAAATCAAAATACCCCACCTAGCTTCAATAAATTGGCAACACAATGCTGGAACACAGATTTTTAAGCTAACATAATGAGAATTAAACTCATCCTTTGATCCGTTAAACTTAACATTACACAGTGCACATGCAACTTTATACGATTCATCCCTAAATGCCCAATCTATTTTGGGCAAACTTATGTTTAAATGTCTTGCTCACAGACACAATGGCGTTAGAGGTTCAAATGTGAGCAAGTGAAGCATGTAAATCTTCTTCCCATCAGCAAACATTTGATGCAATACAGTCAGTCCCCAGTGTATTAAAATGTTTGCAACATTTCTTATTATTTCCCATTTTATGCAATTTCTATTTTCCATCTTAAAATCATTATTGCATGATAATCAGTTTTCTTTTTCAATAAAAAGTTAATTCACTTTTAGGTATAACATTTTTTGGATGTATAATTGTCCACTTAATCACACATTTGGGCTATATGTTGTCATCTTTCATTGTCTACAACATCAAAATTAGGTGAGGTAACAACTAAAGTTTTAGGCTAACATAGATGACCTTACATATAGGTTGATTATGTCCTACAAACAGCTTTTTGGTCTCTCTTTCACCCAAACTTTATCAATGAAGCCCTCTTATTTGTCAATATTGCCATTGTACTTTTCATGTTCATGGGCCTCAAGCCCACCTAAATTCCATGTTTGCAAAATACTTGATAATGTGTAGAGAACAAGGTTTTTAAAATTGTATTAATTTATGATTTTGAGTTTTGTTTTGTGATTCATGATTGAAACAGTGGGTTGATTGCAATAACTCCATTGATAGATTTGTGAGTTTTTTGTACACCACATTTTTATATTGTTTGTCCAAGTCACATGTTAGCTTTTTCCATGTTATGGACAAATACATTATCAACTCATAGTCCTCAACTTTGCTTTCAGCTTACTTCATGAAAAATGTCAAAAGGTTGATGTTGTAATAAATTGTTGTTTAAATTTGTTTGAAAATTGATACAATGTAATAATACTTATTATGTTGTCATGATGATGGATTGTGTTGCAAACTTAAAGCCACTTCAGAAGAAGGTTCGAGGTCCAAAATTCCAGGGACCAATTTGAAGCAAATTGAAGCTTTAAATTGGACCCTTCTTCACATTAAAAAAACACTTTTTTGTAAGGTATAATGAGTGTGTGTGTCAAAATGAGATCAAAGGAGCCACAAGCATTAGTTTACATTAGTTTTGCATGTCCTTTTTCCTCAAAATAACTTTTTTATATGAATGACTTTTTGAATGATTTTTTTTGCAACTTGTTATGAAAAATGATTAGAATGGCCTCAATAAATCCAAAAAAAAAATTTTTAATCATTTTTGAATAAATATGAATTTGTAAAAATGTATAGATTCCTTGCAAGTTTTATGTTTCATCTTGAAAAATCATGATAATTTGAAATCATACCAAAAAATGATAACTTTTAAAAGTTGAATTTACTGTAATATAAACTACAACTTTGTTTGATACATCATGTACATTATACTCCATTTATATGTGATAAAGCATTCTTGAAGTTTTCAATTTTTAATTTTTTAAATGTTACATACTTTGAATTTTCAATTTTCAAATTCCACATTTTGAATTTTTGAATTTTTTTTAGTGTGTCTAATAGGTTATTATCACTCATATTTTTTATCATCAACTTATTTCTATTATATGAGTCTTTTGGAAGTCCTTTGTAGAAATGTCCTTTTTTTTTGACAAAATTTTTCACTTTCAAAAGTTATTAATTAAACCAAAACTTAAAATTGGATCAATTGGATTTTTAATTTGAGTTTCTTGACATTCATGTGTGTTAAAAAGGAATAATGTGCCATGATTACCATGGCTTCAAATGGAAAATAATAATAAATAATAAAAATCTCTAGTTTTTTGTAACAAAATTTGACATCCAATGCCCTTTGTGGCTCCTTTGACTGTGTTTTGACCCATGTGTAAGGCATAGGGTCCAATTTGAAGGTCCAATTAGTAAAAAGGTGAGATTCACATGTAAGAGGATTAAGTTGTCATGTTTTTATTTCTCTTTATCTCTTCATTTTTTCATGTTTTTTTCTTTGTTTCTTATTTTCTCTCTATTTTTTTATGTTTTCTACTACAAAAACACAATGGATGAACATAGCCACAAGATATTGGTGGTCCTAGTTTTTACTACGGCCATCCATCAAGTCATTGCACAAGTGGTCTCATTGCAACAAGTAACTATTACACAACATTGGAATATGATGAGTGCATTGTTTTTTTTTAGAGTTTATGGACATGCCACTACAAGTTTGGAACATATCCATGGAGTTATGAGAAGGCAGTTGGATAAATGAAGAATCAATTTTTTGGGAGTTTTTCAGAAAAAATGTTTCAACAAAATACAAGGTAATGCTTTGACACATTTCGTGTTTTGATTAGGGTTGTAGCTCCAAGTCTTGAACAAAAAAATATAAACATGAGAAAAAACATCTCTATGGAAACTAGAGTAATAATGGCTCTTGCAAAATTGGGTAATGAAAATTCATTACAAATGTGTCAAGAGGTCTATGGCATTCAAAAAATACAACATTCATTATAGTGAGAGAATTTTGTGTAGCAATTAAAAACCATTTGAAACCATTGGTAATACCTAAATTAACTATAAACAAAATCAAAGAAATTACCATTGGTTTTGAATGCTTACATGGAACTCCTAACATCCTAGGTGCCATAGATGGTAATCATGTTCCAATTATTACACCTAAGGTAGATCCCAAATCATATTATTGTCAAAAAGATTTCTACTCCACATTGATTCAAGGAGTTGTAGATGCAAATTACAGCTTTTGGGATTATGACTATGGGTGGGCAAATAGTAGCATGATTGGGCTCTTTTCCAAAAAACAAAGTTAAGCAATCAAGTGATGGAAAACAAGTTTTTACCTTACAAGTTGATAAGATATGTTGCTTATCCAATGTGACCTAGTTCTATTCTACATTCAAAGGTGAGAAAGATGGGCTACCAAGATACAAAGCACAATAGAATTTTATCCAATCAAATACAAGGATGTTAGTCGAAAGAGCTTTTGGAATGTTGAAAGGAAGGTTTTTAATTTTACTCAAGAAAGTAGATGAACCATTGCGCCACATGCCAAACTTGGTGACAATTTGCATATGTTTGCATAACATGTGCATTGCCAATTTGGATGGTTTTGATATGGGTTGAACTTTGGAGGCTCAAAGATAAGTACAAACAAAAACAAATTCAACATTTGGCAACATCAAAGGAGCTAATTTATTCAAAGTGGTTGAAGAATCAATCAAACATGAAGAGGCTACAAAATATAGGAACAATGGATGATGATAGGATTGACATGGATGACATTGAACATCAAGGTGAAGATGAAGATATGACAAACATTGAAAACAATCTTAGTAAGAAAAAAGAAGAAGAAAGGATCAAGAAAATGTTGATAGACGTTATGGCAATTCATGAATTTTTAGCAAAAAACTTCTTTAAAGTTCATTTGAAAAAAATGGCAATTTTGCCTTCCTAGATATATTAGATTTTGGGTCAGATTGTGGTGAATGACTCAAAGTTCATATGTTATGTAACCTACATCTTATATATGAAATGTCCAATTTAGACATCTATTGAATAAAGCATTGGTTTCTAAAAATTATTATAACATTGTTGTGTTATTTTCAACCATGGTTGAAAAGTGTTCAAAGACATTGATCTTCTGCCTCTTGTTTTGTTTTGTAACCTCATCTAGAATGATTAATCTATCTAAAGGCTCTTTACTAACATCATCCTTAGAACCACTATTAAGATCTGTTTGAAATTTTGGATTGCCCACAATTTCATCAATTTCATTTGCAAAAACACTCACATGTTTCCTCACATTTCCACTTTGGTGCCACCAACTATTCAATGCATCATAGGAAGGACATTCATGACAATCATTACCTGAAATCCCATTTGCAATTTTGTCATCTTTGTATTGCTTATAAATTGCATTGAACTTCTACTTGCAAGTAATTCTAGAATCCTTGAAAAACCAAGGAGTGTAACCAACATTCGAGTGTGCAATTTGACCCATGTATCTACCCCTAAAGAGAAAAAATTGGGATCAAAAACTTTGATTTATGGGTTGAAAACAATCTTTAAAATAAAAAAATCAAAATTGATTACACGAACAAAACAAATGCAAACCACATCAAAACACTTGAAATAAAGTTGGCTTTGTGGTTAACTCCTCTCCTCCCCCCCAAGGAGATGTGGGTTCAAATTTCATTGTGGCCGAAGTGGTGACCTCTAATGGGGGAAAGGGGGGCAAGGGCAAGAGGCAAAGGCCCAATCTGAATCTAATTTTTTTGTTGTTTTTTTGCCTATTTTGCTTTCAAAAATTCTATCATTACATCCAAGTTTCAATTATGAAATAAAGAAAAAATCAGATCTTAAAAAAAATTCTAAGGTTTCAATAAGTTGAAATTTATCTTTTTTTTTTGCATTTTTGGTAAATTCAAATTCCATTTCTCTTCGCAGTGCAATCAAATGTAGAACTTCACCATCCACCCAATTTTCTCCAACCTTCTCAACCTTTTCACCTTCCTCATCTTCTTTTTTCATTGTAACTACAACTACCTTCTTTTTTGTTGCTCTCTTTTTGGGAAAAGGACCCATTTTAAGGATTTCTTGTAAATCCAAATATCTTTCCATTTGTGAAAATGAGTGTTTCAACCATGCGTGACCAAAAATTTCTAACTCACTTTTGAAACACCATCATTTTGAGCATTTCCAAGAATTAGAAATGCATTCTTTCGAACAACAACCTCATGTGGATCTACAAAACCAACCATGCCAACACTAAATGTGCTCAAAAATGGAATGGTGGGTGTGCACTCAACAATTTCCCTCCTCCATCCATGAAATGTCTTCCATTCTTGCACAATCTCAACTTCAAGAACAAGTGGGAAAAAAAACCTTGAAAAACAATGAAAATAGTGAAAAACAATGGAAGAGGCAACCTTGGACCCTAGCTTACATCTTGGTTCTCTAAACCATGAGCTCTCCTTTGAACTCCATTTTTTGGTTTGGAGTAATTGAATTTCCTTCCAAAGTGGTGTCCTATAAATGCCACCTCAATTTGGCTTCAATTAGTCTTGGATCCTCAACTAAAGGCCTTAGATCCAATTTATGGCTCTTGACCAATAGGAATACTCCATTTTGTTGGACCTTGGACCCTCGTCTAAATTGGCCTTTAGTTTCAATTTTCTATACATAATTGTACTACCTTATCATTAGTATAAAAATCATCAATAACATCATGTTCCCATTTTCTAAAATTGAACCAAAAAGACCTTCAATGGCATCTTGGACCTTCATGATTGTAATATTATAGTATTTAGGTAATTATGATACTAGATGTGTTAAAATTGACATGACAAAATGAGTTTGCCTTTGTCATCATTATCTATCATGATGTGACAAATGCAAATATTCAAAGTATTAATCTCACCCAATTTAGTTGCCATTGATTATTAGTTTGTGATCAAATACCATATGTGCAAATGGAATAAATTTAATTAATATATCCAAATTGAAAAAAAAATGTGGGACAAAATTGAATAACTATGATTTTTTCTTCAAAATACTATAAAAGACATGAAATCCAAAACAAACAATAATTAAAACCAATATAATCTCATTTGTCACAAAATTAGTGAAAATAACACAGGTTCATGTAATCATTTAGGAGAAATAGAAATAGAATATGTTTATTGAAATAGAACATGTTCACTATTATGGAGTCCTAGATCTAAGAAAAAATTGAACTTACTACCATTATGCAAATATGGATTTCCATAAATTTTTAGTGAACATCAAAGACCCAAACCTTGAACACTCCTAACAATGTTGGAGTCAAAGAATTATGGTTGTTAAGCAAGAATGACAAGTATATGAATTTGTCAAAATTACTAGAACTATGTTTTTACCATTATCAAATGTAACTTCAACAAGATGGTTGATTAGAAAAGGCTACATTAAAAAATTTCAAGTGAATTTTATGAAAACATGTGTAATAATTGAACATGATAAAATGCATATATTTTGTCAAATTGTGTTATAGAATGTATTCCAAACTTGAATGTTTGTGACAAAAGGTATTCTTTAACCATGGTAAAGGAAAAAACTTGGGATTAGATTTGGGACATGTTTAAAGAAAAATCTGATCTCAAGTTGGGATCCTTGCCTAAAACTTGGGATTCATGTTGCCTAACATTGCTAGAATTCCCATGTAATTCACAAAAAAATCATAATAGATGAATTTTTGCCTCGTTTTTTGGGTCACTTATACAAAAAAATTGTTGCAAAGTACATTTTAATTAAATATAAATAATCACCCTAAGAGTGTTTCAATCACATGTGTAAGTATTTTGATCTCATTTTTAAATATTTTGGTCATTTCTATAAATGTTATAATCACACATCATCATTAAAATTTCAATTCTTTTACAAAACTATCCATTGCATACTTTTTGTTTTTTTTCCCCTATTTCAATCAGTTGTTTAATGTGTGTTTTGGTAATATCCAATTTTTTTCTTAAAACATATATGTGTTCTGATCCCATGTAAAAATGTTACAATCACCATTAATCTTAGATTTTTTTCTTTCAATTGCACATTCTATCAAATTTCATCTTTTGATTAATCACATGTACAAAACTTTGACTACACACTAAATTTACAAAAAAAATCTTACATTTTAAGTCACATTGGAAGTGGAACTACTATGTAGTTGTTGTCTAACAAGTAAGGTGGTTCAAGGTAAGTAATGAAATTCACTAAGGATCTAATGCGTTGTGTCCAATTTGAAGATACAAAGACATTGTGAGATAATCGTAACTCACCATGATGGAATATGAAGGAGCCGTATGTTGATGT
>Ga0116229_10004237_pt1 | contig 23530 bp, 16 predicted proteins | sample S1TSphgellanicum_3_FD_87313 | JGI IMG/M metagenome (GOLD analysis project Ga0116229, IMG submission 87313) | Host-associated microbial communities from peat moss isolated from Minnesota, USA - S1T2_Fc - Sphagnum magellanicum MG | ecosystem: Host-associated > Plants > Peat moss > Unclassified...
ACATTCCTACAATGTGTGATGACATTGGCTTTTGCCTCATTAGGGCCTTTATTTCAGGAGTCCCCTCAACCTATTGCCTTACCCTTCACTTTCTAACCTTTTTTCTCATTTCAGAGGGAGCATGCCAACACATAAGGCGGTTTGACGAAGAAATCCAACCTACTGGCAGGGTGTAAAATTGTCTTTAAAATAAAATATGATACAATCAAAAGCAATCTTGGCTGTCTTTAGGTGATTAGATTTGATATTGACTATCCCCAGGCAACTGACTATTTATGAATTTCAAAACAAAGATTAGTTCAAACAACTTGACAAACCCACTAGGACCCGATCTACACTATGGTGAGGGACCATGACCATAGAGCCCTCAAAACACATCCGAAGGCACTTCATGGAAACTCAAAAATCATTTATGTGTGAGCTTGGGTTGTCAAGTGTAATGTAAAGTGAAAATAGACTTTATTGAGGTATTACCCAGTGTTGTCTGTGTAAATGTTGGGGAGTGTAAGTGTAAAACCATGTAAATTCATTTTGACCCATGTAAAACAATAACAGTGTAAGTGTAAATTCTTTACACTTACATTGTTTTACATGGCCATATTAGACAATGTATAAAAAGTCTATAATAAAAAATGAAACATAAAAGGCCAAAACATAAAACCTTTGAGGTCATATGGGTTCACCAAACAAAAAACATGCAATTCTAATGTCAAATTTGATCATTGAATTGACACATATTTAAATGCCAATGGGAACATACAAGTCCTCAATTCAAAACTAATGAAGTGTTAATGCACCATGAATAAAAACTACAACTCATGGATCCATCTTATAAAAGTCCAATCAAAACTACTAAAATATCATGAATGAGCCATGAATAAAAGACTACCAAAACTCATGGATACATCTCCTAATCTTGCAAACAATCTTCTAGATGATCTTGAACCTCCTCTAGGAACTCAACATCCATAACATCTAAAATTCCCTCTTCGACCTCACCAAACCCATCTACACCCACATTTCGCCTCTTATCATCAACATCAATAGTTGGATCATCATGATAGTTTTTAATAAAAAACACTAAGAGATCCAAGTTCTTTGACCCAAGTCAACATCGACGAAGACTTGTGAGGATTCTTGTAACGGAAAACATTCTCCTTGTTTCAATTTGACTACCCATAATGCTTAAAATTGCTTTACTTAAATAGCCAACTGTTGATAATATGTTTTGACCATCAAAGCAAAGGGTTTTTTGCTTCTTCAAGTGGCACATCTATTGTGTTGAAGCAAGACAGTTCTCATCAAACCTAGATTTTCTAAGTCCAAAAAAATTTACTCAAGTTGTGCAAACAAGAAAATGATTTGAACTCAAAAACTTCCCAATTCCAAAATGGCAACTGATTTGTTGAAAATAAATTTATTCCTTTGAAACCCCTATTCCAAAAATTGCTTTAGTGTTGTGCATAGCTTCTTGCACAATATTAAAAATGGAATTCGGACATCCATGTAATTTTTGGTACAAGGTCTTCAGCATTGGAAAAAGGAATCGGTTATCATATGCTGCAACAATCACAATTGTTGGAACTTGGCCAACATATTCACATACTAGGCTCAAGTCCATGAAGTGGGGATCCAACATCAGTGCAAGCATCAATATTACCTTTAGAGAGCTTGAAGGAATCCATAAAAATCAAGAAAGGGTCTAAAAATAATGACCACTTGTTCTCGCATGTTGGCATAAAATTGTTTGACTTAATACACATGTCCATGACCTTAGTTCCATCAACCTCTACCTACATTTCCAATCTTCCCTTAACAAGTTGCACATACAAATTAATTGTTAAAGCAAGAGCATTTGAAAGTAGCCAGTACCCATGTCGTTGGTTGTTTACACATGCAATGACAACAAGATTTAGAGTTTCACAAATAGCTTTTACAATTGCCCAAGTCGTTGTAGAGGGAATCCTATTAATGCCTTTGTTTGATGATTATAATACATCACAATAGTAATTCAATAGGAAAGACATTGCTTAAACATAACAAACTTAGATGCAAACTGTATATTCACAAGCGTGGCTAACTTGTGCTTAGGCAAACTAGAATCTACACAAGCCCATCTCCACTCCTTTGCCCATGTGCCTATACAATGCATCATCAAAAAAGAAAATAATAATTATTGTAAATTTCACAACTCCTAGATGTTTCCACTGAAAAAATGAAAAGTGTTAACAAACCTAATTTTTTTGGCCAAGTGATGTGAGATTGAAAGGACATTTGAACAAATTTCACACTAACTAACATCAAGTCTTTGGAGATTTTGTCATCGTTAATGGCATATTGAGCCACCTTTCTCATGGTGTGCCCAAAACAAACATTATCAAATGGTGTAACCAAACCCAAAGCCTAACATGAAATCATGAATTTCAAAGCCATGGTCATAGTCCCCAAATTAATACCTTCATCCTTCACATAACATAAAATTTTGGAAGCGAAACCAAAGGCCTCAAGCATGGCCTTTGGTTGTCTTGCCAACTTTTGCTTAGAAGTGTCATTGGCCTCAAACAAACCCATTGTGACATGTCAAGGCTTCCAATTTGGGGTAAAGAAGTTGATGAATAGGGCAAATGTGTCTCGGTTGCCTCTTGTTCATCCACAAGTCAATTGTCAAATGTAGCAATAGTTATAAGGTTGGCATCAAAATAGTGTTTCACATGTAAATCTAAATCCAAGCAACAAACAACCGTGGATATTGGCAAGATTTTTTCAAACATTACCTTTTGATAAAGGAAAAACAACTTGGGATTAAGCCTCAATGGCAATTTCCGCATCCACACATTTTCCCATGTGCTCAAAGGGGAAAACCCTTTAGTTGTGAATCTTCCCAAAAGAAATTATGAATCTCATCCTATTTCTTATAGTGGGTGTCACTTCCAAAAAATGCAAAAATTGCACCTCAAGCTACCTCTAATTGTTTCTTGGTAGGCAACATTCCCTTACCACCCCCATCATTCCTTCCTTGCGTTCTTGAGGTGCCTCTAGCATCATGTCTTTAGATGTATGTATCTAGAAGCTTTGAGTGTTTAGATTCCACATGTCGTTTCATAGAACTTGTCTCAAAGAGTTTATTGTATGCAACAATCCCCTTCTTTCCTTTTGTTTTCCTTTCAACTAATGCAAGAGGAACAACATTACAAAAACAAACATTACAAGTTGCACCTCATCAATTAGGGGCATCCCATTGTTCACAAAAAAAAAAGCTAATGGAAATGAATTACGATTTGGGATAACCCACACCTTAATTTGCTTCTATAAAGTCATTAGATTTTTCTTTAATCTGATTTTCCTATTTGTAGAAGATTTGGTGCCCATGGTCATAGATGTAAAGCTAGAGGCTACATGGGTTCCCTTACAAAGTGTAGGACTAAATAATGGTGGCATGTTTAGATGTGCATCATTTGCTCTAGGTGGGATTAAGCTTGAAACCTTCATGTCTTCCCCCTGATTTTCCATAGCCTACATGATGCCCATGAAACAATATCACATTTCTGCCATAAGGTTAAAAAAGAAATCTACAATAATATGCCAATTGACTAGTTAAAAAAAACTCATCTCAAAAACAAGTTGATGATGTTGTTGGTGCTATGTCATGTTTTGTGTTGTTGTTATGTTATTATTATTGTTTCGTGCATTCCCACCCCCACACATAGAAGAAATGAGGAGGTGGAACAAGACCCCAAGGGCCTAGAAACCAAAAACACAGATGGGTAAAAACGCAACAACGAGCCAAAATCCATGTTAAACCATTTTCAAAATTGCATATATATATGCACCTATATGGTGCCCCTTTAATAACATGTTAATCATGACAAGTTGTGCTTTATGATTAGTATGGATGTTGAAAAATCTAAATTGAACCATTAGATCTTTTGATTTTGAATTTTGATTTGAACAAAGGACCTTTAAAGTTGAGCAAATGTTTTGTTACTAGTTTCACAAAGGGGCCCTTGATTATCATAGTATAAAAACTTTTTTATGTTGAATTTTTTTTAATAATATGGGACTAATAGGCACATTTCTTCATGAATTTCCTAAAATGAGTTTCTAACCTTTTGGAGACCTTCATCCTCTTTGGGGAACTTCATGGAACATTTCCTATCTTAATTGTTGCAAGTTTGAACTTGTAGGGGCAAAACAATTACAAAGTGAACCTGTTTGTTATAGTGTGGAATTGGTTAGGTGGGTGGGGTGGTAAATTTTTAGTTGAGAAATTGGATGTAATGTTCCAACTTTTTAGGATTTTCAATCAAGCTGAAACACTTTGAATGACTTATTCTTGAACATTCCATGGTGTTGGAAATATTGGGGATGGAAATTCAAATTGATGTCAGATGCGTTAGTTTAGTTGTTTAGTTAGGTCCCATTTAGTTATGGATAAACTGGGTTAACTAAACTTATTAGTTTTATTTTGAACTAGTTCAAATGTGAATAGAGTTTGAGATATTTTTCCATGGGATATAATGTTAAGTTGTGTGATGTCAAATGACTTTTGGTGATTTGAAATTTCAAAGCATAGTTTTTTACTTTGTAATTTTATTATGTTTATGTAAATTTTATTGTTTTTTTATTATGCTTTGGGTTTGGATTCTTGCGTTGTTATAGGTGAATCACATTTTGATTTAAATGTGGTGTATAATTTAAGGTATTTCTATGTGTTGTGTTGTATGTGTGATGACAATGATAGTTGTAGGTGTTGACATAGGAGCATAGGACATTGAATGAAAAAATATTTGATAGAAATGGAAAAACCATTGGTGTGTTGGAGGAATGAATGAGTGGTGTTCTTGAGAAGTGTAGAATTCTTGAATAATTAGGCATTTCATTGTGTAATGGCCTCGTTGCTTATATGAAGTTCAAACCAATGTTTGGTGAGTATCAGTTTTTGTACATATTGATTGTTATTGATATTAGACCTTTTGAACAATTTCATAAAAACCTCATATTGGTATTAGATCTTTCAAAAAACTTCCATACAAACTTGGTATTCGTATTGGATTTTTGAAAAACTTTCATACCAACTTGTTTGTGGTATTCAGGTTTGAAATTTAGTTTTGGCTAAAATGAGATAGGTATATTTTTAATAATGAGATTAATATAACCATGGTATGAAATTGGTATTACCTCATGTCCTTACTAAGTAGGTATTGGTACAAGGCTAGTTTCATTCCATGTCCTGGTTAACATGTATGCATTATGTTGTGACCTTAGCCTTGGGTTCATGATTAAGGTTAAAGTACAAGAAGGAAATCAAGTTGAAAGAATATTTTAAGATTTAGACACATTCGCACAAATGTGCAAGAATGAATTCATCCTAACACTCTCATTTTAAAATTGAAATCCCATGGTGTTTTGAATATTTGAAACAAGGTTTGAAGGATCAAAAGTTGTCCTTGAATTAGGCACTCTTTGGAAAGGGTTTGAAAACTAGATATCCAAAGATAACTCACATTTTCAATTTTGAGATCTAAAGCACAAGATATGATCATTCTTATTCAAACTAGCAAGCCATTCAAACAACCAATAGATGGGTTCAAATGACCTCCAAATGCAATGTGTAGTATGACATTTGAAAGGTCTTTTCTTTAGCTACAACTTTGCCCTTGAAAGTTCCCAAATTGAAATTCATATGTAAGAGTTATGATCCCACAAAATAAAAAGACTCATAATTTCATAATTTAATTTTTTTTAGGACTCCCATTTTAGAATCCTTGCAATTTATGGCACTTCAATCTAATCCTTACCATCATCTATAGATTATATTCTAAAGAAAATAATGGTGATGTTTTTTCAAGTTTGGGTTGTGTTGAATCATGTGAGTGCATTTTTTGTGATTTAGTTTATGCACCATTTTTATTCCAATTTGCATTAATTGCTTTCTCTCAATTTGTGCAAATTGATTTCATTTTAAAATCACATTTGTGAGCTTGTATTAATCCCATGCTAAAACTTTCATCCCTTTTTTTCTCTAGGGAACTAAAGAATGCACCCCAGGTTTGAATTTTATTACAAATTTGAAAAACATGTTTTTTTACCCAGATACCATTTTATAAATTTATGAATGCATTATATTAAGATCAATATTTTTTTTGAAGCAAAATTTTGTCACTTTTCAACAAAGAAATTAGATTTTTAATTTTAATGCAAATTCAACTAGTTTTGCTAAATTATTTGTTAAATTTCACCAAAATTTTGATACTAAAAAAATGAAAAAAAAACACTAACTAGGATGAGATTGGTATTGCCCTAGGTTACACAAGTTTAGTTGATTATTTGATACCAAGACCAATATTGAATTATATATATTAACAACCTAGTACCAACACTAGTCCAAACTAGTGTTGACCAATGTTGGCCAATTATTGAAAAAATCAATTGCTTATAAAAAAAGGGTCTAAATGTTGATTATTATTAACATTTTCAAGTATTGCTTGCAAGACATTACTTTCATGTAGTTTGTTATTAATGGTTTGAATCCAATTTAATGTGAATGAGGTTTTGATTTTTCTAGTTTTGGGGGTGAGTTTTCCCATGGTGTGGTTTTAGAGTCTCATTTTTTTTGTTTTGAAATTTCAAAACACACAAAAATAAATAAACATGTGTTTTTTTTGTGTTTGAACTTGAATTTTCATGGTTTGTAGATGAGTTTTCTTAAAACATAAAAAATGTGATCTAGTTGATAGTGCTAGATTAAAATTTTAAAAATTTGCACTAAAGAAAAAGTTGCAAGAAAAAGGTGGTGTAGCGAGAGCATTGTTGCAACAAGATGTTGATCTTGGGGAGGGATTTTTTGTTTTTTTCCTTGTTCTTAATGTGTTCCCATCAAGTTCTTAAAAGGTTCCCCAAGTTCCCATGTTGTTCTCCCAAGATATTTCAAATAGCACCTCAATTTTATCCCATATGGTTTGCCAAAAGTTCAATTCCCATGTGTATAAACTAAAAAGGTGGGTGGTAAGTGAGCACATATTTTTCAATTTTACAATATGGGGTCAAAAGAGGTGCTTATATTGCAGAGTACCCAATGTTCCAAAAAAATCAGTGTTGATTTAATGAACATGACTCCTTCCCCAAAAGGAAAATTATAAAAAAAATGTGATCGCACCCATGAACTAATTAATATGAATCACACTATTAACACACACACACACACATTCTTGAATGAGAGTGAAACAAGCGGATCACATTAACATGACATAAGTGTGCATCATGTTGAATGTGATAATTAGTGTACACTGATCCAAGTTCAAATAGGGGGTAGTAGGGGTGGAACTACTAACATGGGGTGAACAACATCCCTCAAAATGTGAAACCAAATGAACTAGTTGGAACATGAAGTAGGTTTTTTGTTTTTCCCAATTTTGTGATGTAGCCAAAATGACGATCATCCACAAGAAGATTTAGCCAAATTTAAATATAGATTAGGTATGAAAGTAAAAGAAATTTTAAGACTCCTTTACATTTTTGGCTACATGCTAAAACCCAATAAAGAAATTTGGAGATTTTTCAAAAAAATTGTTAAAATCTTTCTATTAGGAGGGGAAAAAAACACATAATTTTAGTCATTTTGAAAATAAATTTGGCTAAATTTAGCCATAAAAAAACAAAAGGAAAAAGAGGGACTTGGATATGGTAGACGTGGAGAGCTCCGAAATAGCTTGCATCCACCCAAAACACTTGGGCCTTTTTGTCTTTTGTTGTTTTCTTGGAAGCTATGGGGGACCGACCACCTTAATGAAATTTTGGCACTAATTGCAAGTAATAAACTAGTAAGGAAAATATTCAAGACCTTGAACTCTACATGATCTGAGTGCAAGTGCACCCATAATTGTGCTACAATCTACTAGACTTGCACCCAATTGTACATATTTTGAAATTTGAATTTATTTCATGTAGACTCTAGAGGTTCTTTGCGCATTCATGAATTCTTTCTTCGCTGTATTCATTGATTTTGGGTATCTATCTATCTATATGGAATTTGATCCTTGATACATCATCATCATCATCATCACCAGCATCAGGTGAGTGAGATTGATTCACCAATTGATTTAATTGGGTGTCAAGATGAATTCCTATTTTTTTTTCATTTTTTTTTTCTATCATTTTTTTCTTCATGTGTAGTTCTTGAGCTAGAATTTGAGCTTTTGTTTTGTTCTATCTCGTTTAGAGAAAGAAGGCAAGAATCAAGATTCTTTTGGGTGGGTGAATTCACTTCTTTAAATTTTCATGTGGTTTGTGAGTTTTGACCTACCCTGCAAAAGTTGTAATCTTGTCAAAAATTATTTTTTAGAAAGATTCATTTGGGTTTTGCTTAAAGTTTTGTGTAGAACCAATTACCCATTTCTTTTAGTGCTGTTAATAAATAAAATTTAGGGGCGTCCCTTTACTTCTTTTGGGTTCAGTCACCTAAGATATACAAGATTTCTTTCTTTTTTTCTCACAATTAATTTTTCAAGTTCATAACTAGGCCATTGAGCCAAATGATTTGCTTCTCTTTGCATGTTAGGGCTAAATGAATGATGAAGCAAATGTCCAAGACTCAAGGTACAAAAATATTGCAAAAGATTCTTGCACAACAATGGGAGGATATTTTCTACCCAGCCTTATTATTTCAGGAGATATAATCAACTACCACATTTGAAGACATTAAGAAAAATCATCATGAACATCATCATCACTTTGTTCAACTATGAAATTATTCCACCCATACTTGATTGTGCACCAAAACTGCCATTAAAGTGAAAATTAATACACTCATAGCACACAGAGAAATATGCTTACATTAAATAACAAGTTAATTCACTTGTTAGATTTAACAACTTGCTTACATTTTCAACCTATTAGGTCACATGTTCCTAAATCTGGGTAACACCTTCCATTTGGGGTAGATCCCAATTTGATTAAGAAGGGGACTTTCCACTTTTGTAAGGTTCCTAGAATTTGAAAAGTTCTTAAAGTGATGAGTTTGGATAAAGTTTTAGATTTAATTTGTTCTTTTCAGAATTTCCCCATTCCAAGTTTCTTGTGTAAAGTAAAGCCGTAGGATAGGGGCATTCCCAAAATAAGGGGTCTAGGATGAGACAATAGCCAAATCCAACCCCCCATTTTGGGAATGTCCCCCACCCATGGCCTTTACTTACCATAAAGCATGAAGCAAAATTTATCATGAACCAAATCTATATAGATCATGAGGTGTAGGAGTGAGAGGGATATTATGCCTACTTTTAGGTGTAAGAACCTTCCCACTTTTGAGTAGTACACATAGTATCCCTCCCACTTTCGAAGAGGGAAATTGATGGGATATAAGGTGCCTTCCAAATGCATCATAGATTTTCTTGGAGTACTTTATGTAAATGTAAATATCAAGTCTTACAAAACCACTAGGGTATGGAAAAAGGGTGGTAAACTCCTCATGAATGTATATGCAAGAGGGTGACAAACTTGTCGTAAATGGAATGTAAAATCTTTCAAAACCACCAAGGTATGAAAAGAGGGTGTCAAACTCCCCATCAAATATATAAATGCCAAGAAATGCCAAGTTTTGTGATAGGAAATAGGTCTCATGCATAGGTAGGTAGGTAGGAAAATAGTAATTATTAGGTAAGTAGATGGTTTATTTATACATATGTAAAGGTTGTTTTTACTACCTACCTACTAACAACCTACTTGTGGGTTGTTAATAGGTAGGTAGGAAAAAAAACAAATAATTTAAGTAACCACCATGGCTAGTAACGGAACTGAAACCCAATAGAAAATTGTTTCTTGACCACTTATCATTCATCCTTCATGGTGCATTGGTGGGTGTTGGTTCATTGTGGTCGGGAAGGCAAAGAGGCACCAAGCATGAGCAAACCACAAAAGGTGCAAGCTCTTAATCAATCCAGTGCACTAAAATTGTTTTGTTTTTAGTGATGCAACATTAATGGCATTCCACATTACTATTACTAATGTAATCTCCATTTGGGTAAAAAGATGATGATTTGCATTTGGGAAGGATTAATCATCATTAGATTGATCTGTCATCCCACATGAATTGCATTTTTTTTTTTTTTTTCTCTATCGACTATGTTTAGTTCTAATGCTGCAAGGAAAAGGATGAGAGCGATAAGCTTATCCACAAGCTTGCCTAAATCTTCTATGCAAGAGGAATTCATGACCAAAACAACCTTTGAAACCTATTTTTCAAGAATTGTCTCTTCTTCTTGGATCTCCAATAAAGAGGACCCAAGGCTTGATTTGAACGCTAGAATTTAAACAGGTAGTATGGAGGAACAAGCTTTGAGTGTGGCTTTAGAAGCCCTAAGGAAAGGCCAATGCATTGCAATTCTAGACTTAGAATCCAGGGAGGCCGAAAATAACCTTTTCTTCCTAACAACTTTTATTTCTCCTCTTTCTATGAAAACTTTAAGGACTAAAGTAGGAGGCCGGAGCTATACATCTTTGTGGCTCATGAAATCGCTTTTACCTTTGGTTTCCCTTTCATTGGAAAGATATCCACTACCCACCCACAACTCTTCTTCTTTTATTTCTAGCAAACTCCCATCATTTCACTTTCTGAACTTTTTGTAGAAACAATTGGGAGCTTGGTTTTTAACATAATTTTTGGAGTAGTTCTCCAATTGGGGTTCTTGCAGTTCTGCTTGGCTTATTTAGTGAGGAGCTATTATGACAACACTGATCTAGTTCTATACCTAACTTAAAGACACTAAGGTTTTGGCACTAAATGTGTCAAATTTAAAAATCTATAAACAAACTTACAAATCACAAAACAATAATGCAATATCAGTATCCATCGATGGGAACCTTAAACCCTAATCAATTGATCTTGTACTATGTCAATTCTTAAAAGAAACCTTCATGTTTGGTTGTTTCATGGGCTTGTTGATGATGTTTATTGATTTCAATTTTTTTCTAAATTGAATTTGACAAATGGGATCATTTCATAATGAGCTTGGTCGGGCCTTTTCACATTCCATAAGAGCTTACAATTTGATCTACATTGTACTAATGTCATTTAAACGTAAAAATGTTTTAAGACCCTAAACCTTAACCAAGTGTGGAGAAAACAATGAGGAATACTTTTATGTGTTTGTTAGTGGATACACCATTGGAATCAATAGCAACAACAGTTGTTCAAATATGTTGAATGTTGGTAATTGTGCAAGATTTTCCTCATGTGGGTGGGTGAAATTTTGTATGGTTTGTTGTCAAGTTGGGTGTGTTATGTTATGCAAGGATGGTGACAATTTTGGAACACTACCACCAAAGGTAGCCATAGCTTGGGCATCAGGAAAAAATATTCCTCTTTAAATTGGGCTAGATATTATCAAGGCTCTTCAAGGTGGAGCAAGATCCTAACCATCTAAAAGTCCCAAAAACATCAACTACTTGTATTGGGTTTTCAGAATTCTATATAGAGAGAGAGGTGAATAATTTATTCATTTGAAGTATGGGTTGAAAATCATGGCCATAGAGCCGATTTTGCTTATACCACAATTATCCATTTTATAAGTGGTAGTGTAACTTGATTCCTTTTTGAATGTTTTATTTTATTTCCTTGGCAAACTCGTTAGTTGAATTTCCTTTTGAAGTTCTATTTCCCCCATGTACATCACCTTAAGTTGTTGTTTTCAACTTAGTGCATCGGGCACCATGTTATCCTCTCCGGGCTTCTATCGAATGTTCACATTGAACAAGGGTAATGTGTCTTGCCATCTCACTTGTTTTGATGACAACTTTGGTTGAATGGCGGAGTATTTCAAGGTGATGTTATCGGTCCACACCACCACATCCTCAGAGCTTATATAATGGCCCCAAGTCTTGAGGCAATGTATCACGACCCACATTTCCTTTTCATATGTTAGCCACCTTCATTTTGTCTCATTCAACTTCTTGCTTTCAAATGCCATCAGCCTTCCATCTTACATTGAGACTCCTCCAATTGCAAAGTTGGAGGCATCAGAATGAATATTAAAATCTTTGTCACAGTCGGGCAATTTCAACACATGTGCCTTCACCAAAATGCCTTTCAAGGTTTCAAAGGCCTCATTGCATGATTCATCCCATTCATAAATTTCAAATGGCTTTTTCAAAAGGTTTGTGAAAGGTGTTGCTATTTTTGCAAAGTTTTTAATGAACTTGCAATAATAGGAGGCCAATCTTAGGAATGACTTTAAGGTGGGAACCGACCTAGGTGGCTTCTAATCCAAAATTGCCTTCACTTTGTGGTCATCCATCTTCAAGCCTTCTTGGGTGATTCTATGTCCAAGGAAATCCATTTTCATCACCCCAAATTCACACTTCTCGAATTTAGCATATAACTTATTTTCTCTCAACCTTTGGAACACCTTTTGAAGATGCTCCACATGCTCCTCCATAAAATTGTTATAAACCAAAATGTCATCTATGTATATGACAACAAAATCATCTCGCCACTCATGAAAAATGTCATTCATGAGTGTGTAAAATGTGGCGGGTGCATTGGTGAGTCCAAAAGGCATCACCAAGAACTCGTATGAACCATACCTTGTGCGGTAAGCAATCTTCTCTTCATCCCCTTCCGCAATTTTAATTTTGTAATATCCCAGACATAGGTCAATCTTACTAAACACTTTAATGCTTAAGAGTCAATCAAACAAATCGTCAATTCAAAATAATGGGTATCAATTTTTCATTATCACTTTATTTAAGTCTCTATAATCCACACACATCTTCAATGACCCATCCTTTTTGTTCACAAAAAGGACGGGTGCCCCATATGGTGATTTGTTAGGTTTGATGTATCCCTTTGCGAAAAGTTCTTCAAGTTGAACCTTAAGTTCTTTCAATTCTTCATGATTCATTTGATATGGGGCCACTTTTGACATCACTTCGATTGCATCGTCAACTCGTTTTTTCAAGGGCAATTCATCAAACAACTCTTCGAACATCACATCCGGGAGTTCGTCTAACACTCGCTTAACACATTTTAGTGGACTTACCAAGTTGGTAACTTTCTTTGGCTCAAACTTGTCCAACACACACATCACACAAAACATGCCACAACCTCCCATGCATTTTTTTTCCAAAGTTTTGCCTAACATCAAATGGATGGTTGATCCACCCACACTAGGCACTTCATGTGCCTTCACATGAATGATCCCATTTTTGGATGGGATTCTAACTAGCCTATTGTGCCCTTCTATGAACACATTGTTATGGGTGATGAATTCCATTCCCAAAATGCATTCCATTCCCCTTAAGGTGGAGGCTAACAAATCCACCTTTCTTTTCCAATTCCCCAATCGAAGAGGCATGTTTCTTGCTTACAACATGATTGGACAGGGAACCCCATCTACAAAATGCACTTCAATGGGTGCCTTGAGCTCCTCCAGCTGGAACTCCATTCTTTTAGCAATTTTTTGGGTTATGAAGTTGCGGGAATCCCCTGTGTTTAAAAGACATAACACCTCACATTTAGAAACCTTGCTTTTTAAAAAAATAAGGCGATTGCGTTCACTTTGGGCTAGTTTGATGGTAGGGCCAATTACCTTAGAACCTCCATTGCTTGGTTTGGGTTTGGATAATCTTTGGAATAATGTCCCACTTCATTGTAATTGAAACACATTCCTTTGGACTTTCCGCTAACATCCCCCTTGGGTTGGCTCCCTTTTAAAAGAGCCCATTTTTTACGAAATTTCTTTTGGGTTTGAAACCCGGGCCTTGAAATTGTCTCCTTTTTGAACCCGGGCTTGTCACCTCATCCCACATTCAAGAAACCTTCCACTTTTGTGATGGTTTCAGATAATGAAGTGAGCTGATTCTCTTCAAGCTTATGCTTCGCCCAAGTTGGGAACCCCATCACAAAATAACACACTTGATTTGCCTCATGCATATGTCAAACCTCAAGCACGAGTTTAGTGTACGCCTTTACATATTGGTGTAAGTTGTCATTTCTTGCATTCACAAGGTCACAAAGTTTATATCTTGAAATGTAGTGGGAATTTTTTGGAATAAATTCCAACTCAATGCATTCCTTGAAAAATTCCCATGAGTAGCCATGGGATTTCCCTTCTTCTTGCCTCATTGTCCTCCACCATGTTGAAGCATAGCCCTTTAGATAGGACCAAACAAGTTCCACGACCAAATGTCACCCAACCTTAATGGCATGAAGGTAATCCTCCATTTTCGCAAGCCAAACATTCATTACCTTCTGATTTCAGACCCCATCAAAATTCCTAGGCTTAGTGGGCTTAAATCTTACATTTTTAAATGGTCCTCTTTTGAGGGCCTTAATTAACTTAGTGAAATTGGGCCTATTCATTTAAAATTGTTTTGGAGTGAAAAGGACTATGGTTGGTTGTTTTTCTTCATTTTCATGATCATTATGGTTATCATGGTCTTCTTATTTTTCACAATCTTTTTGTTCCTCCTCATGAATGGTTTCGAATGGAACATTTAGGTCCTAGGTGGGTTTTTCCACCACGGTCTCCTATATTGGCTTACAAGTCTTCTTCCGTGCCATTGGAATTCCCCAATTGGTGGATTGAACTTTATCGGAACTTTGATACTAAATGACGCACCCCCAAACTCCTTGAAAGATTCAAATATAAGTTCAAAGGCGAAAATAATAGAAGAAGAAGGAATTAGGGTACGTTCTTTAGCTCACAACATTTCAGAGGTAAGAAGGGTGTGCTATAGCTTTGGGATGGGGATTAGGACAAGTGACAAGTGGGTTAGCTATTTAGATGGACTTGCACAAACCAAACAAGTTGGTTAATGTGTAATTGGAGCGTTTTTGGTGCATGGAAAAACCACGGGCATACATAGACTCACAAGACTGATCATGGTTTGGACTTAGGGAAGGCACCACCTTCCCCCTTATAATATTCTTTGTGCATGGCCATAGGGGCTACACCTAAATGCCATTTTGTCTTGAGATTCCCATGTTGGGAGTTCCAATTTTTTTGAAATTAAGACTCCCAACACTTTGGAAGCCCATAATTGCTTGTGTAGACCTTTGATTAAGGTGAGGTCTGTAGTGAAGTTGTAACTCTTTTCGAGAACTTTCCAAGGATATGTAGCACACCACTTGCACACATGTAATTTAGGGCAATTTCCGACTTTTAGTGGTTGGAAGTCAAATTGACACTTTGACTATTGGCCCTTTTTTGGGCCATAACTTGTGTTATAAGTATTCAAATGGGTCATGTGAGCCCATTTTAGACATTTATGTTTTAAGAACTTTCCAATGGTATAAAGAAGTTTTCAATGTAATGAATTTGAACCCTTGAAATCGTTTTGTGAACATTCGAAACTCCATAGGGACTCCAACTTTTAAGGTGGCTCCCAAGGTGGGAGTCCACTTGGGAGTGTGTGAGTTCGTTCTCTCACATTTTCTCGCACTTCGGGAATGTAAATGTGACTCTTGTGTTGCACTCTCAGTCTGCACCTTTCCATGCCCTTACCTTGGTTGCAAGCCCAAGGTTAGAGTTATGACATGCAAGGTATCTTGCCTTCACACTACTTTTGTAGTGTTAAATTAAGCAATTATGGACTTTCACAAGTGCCAAAAGTGTTACACCTTAGTGTGCTTTCACCCTTGTAAGAATAAAACAATTCCAAAAGTAATCCCAAAAGGGCATGTGTGGTTCATGTTATCCTATTTGCACCCATTCCATCCACATAATCAAAAGATGCTTAAAAATATTCTATCCTACTCATAGGCTCATGCTCATAAGCTCACATTTATGTTCATAGGTTCACAATATAACATTATTGAAAAATATTTGACATTTGTACAGATTGTGTGCAAATTGTGTACCAAGAACTTGGATTTATAATTGGATGGAAATTTTGAATGAACTTTATAATTGGAATTTTTTTTTTGATGAGAAATAAAATTGAACAAAATTTTAGATGAAAGTTGGCAATGGATGATAATATAACTAACGTTGCAAGTTTGAATTTTGATTATATTCCTTTGCACACACATACATTGAGGTATTATATATTCAAATTTTAGTTGAAAGGTGATTGCATACTAAGGTGGACCAAAAGTGTTAGATTTTAGAGTCCATTATTTTCCTTTTTCAAAAATTTTATTGCAAATATTTGATGTTTTAAGAATGCAAATTAGTCCATTTAAAGGTAGGAGGCAAGAAGAATACCTAAACCCTAAACCTATAAGTTTTCAAATTATGAAATGTGTTTTGATTTGATCAGCTAGGGGAAAAGTTGGAAATAAAACATGGATTTTTTGAAATTTTATAATTGACAAATGTTATGTTGGGTAAAATGTCAGTTTTTACAAAACAACATTTATTAATTTTTCCATTTCAATAAGTTATGGACTTTCTAGATTATTGGTAATCTTGCAAAATCCCAATAAACTAAAATATTAATTTGATCATAAATCCTTATTTTAGGATTATAATAGCTTCATAATCATACTAGGAAAAAAAATAAAAAATAAAACATGTTTACTATGTAATAAAATTCCATAACACTTTTTATGGACTATGATCATCCACCTTATATCATTTGAAAAGTCCACCTTATAATGAAATGATGACAATTTATTTTCAATTTTTTAAATTTGACTTTTCAAGTGTTATAGTTTAATTAAATGAGCCCCTTTAAAAATTTTCAATCAAACTTCAACACATATTATACCATACTTAAAGGTACCCCATAAAAACTACCCCTGCAACACCAAAAAATGGACTGTTTAATCTGCAACTACCTTGAAATGGAAACAAAATTCATTTCACCACTTGAAAAATTGTATATTCAATACACTTTTCATTTGAAAACATAATAACAAGTATCTCAATTCATTTCATTTGTTTCAAGCTTTACATTGGGCAAACCATCTTGCATTTCAAACTATTTACAATTTTAAAAATATCTTGAATCTACATGACAAACTATTTTTGGGCTACAACCTTAGCATGATTAATTAAACATTGGATTTCATTCTAACTTTAGATGAGAAAATGAATGAAATCTTTTGTTTACTTACAGTATATGATATCTTAAAGAATGTAATAAATGTGTTTGCAATGCACCCACTTCATTATACCCAATGAACTTGCCATCATTGTGATAAAATGAACATAAATGCAAGTTAAGAAATTTCCAATTGGCACTTCATATTGCTTTGTGGTTGGGGGTGGGCCAAAGGTGATCTTGTACATTTGTCCATACCTTGGTGGAAGAACATCTATGGATGCAAAAGACTAACTTCCAAAAACCAATCGATCTTCCACTTGTTTTTTTGTAAGGTTGAAAGCTTCAACGTTGTTGGCCACCAAGTAGTTTTATTATTGCAAACTTTTGGCCAAAAATTTGCATCCAAAGGCTGATTCACCAAAGTAGAACTCTCATTCCCAAAAACATTTAAGGGTTACATTTTCATTCCTCACATAGAACAAATTCAGCTTCTTCTAGCAATGTGACCTCATCATGAGTCAACTTGTTCCTTGCACGTCATATTTTAGGCACAATTGACCTATCTATAATGTAAGTTTTTCTAATGCCTCCAGCACAACGAGTCAAATCAGCAACGCAAAACCAAAACTTGTGACAGGTAGGCATAGATCCTTTTTAAGTGACACCATAACCCATCATAGCATGGACTAGGTATATGTTTCATTAATCAAGATTGTACTCAAGACTGAATGATTGATTTCACTTCAAGAAAGAAACTGGCAGTTGCCAAACCCTGAAGTGCATAAAGAAAAACACAATTACAGAACCAACTTGGTTGTAATTAGTTCAAACTCACAACAAACAACATTAGACATCAAAAAGCTGGGCACTCCTTGCACACACCTACAACACTATAAGAAACCAAAAAAAAAAAAGCAAAGCAAAGAAAACACAAAGCAAAGTGTGAAAGTGGGTCCTAGAGGTGGAGAACTGAGCTTATTCTAAAGCTCACGCTCCCTCTTCGCTAGATTGGGTATGGTGCTACCTTAAACTCTAACGCCACCCTGAGAACACATGTCACGAAAGAACATAACAATCAAGACACCACTAATACATGTAAAGACAACACTGGTCTCTCATGCAGACCACAGGTGGATCTTTCTATCAATTCTCAACCTGTGTTTGTTGTCAAAATAGTGATAGAGAATTAGTGTGATGAGGTTCTCTCTTTTTCAAAGAAAGCACTGGCATGGGTAAAGGTTGGGTATGTGGACCCTCAATTGGCTCAAAAGATCAAAGAACCAATTTTAATTGAGTGTGGCTCGGTAAAGAACCTACCCTGAATTGCTGGTTCTTTCAAAAATTTCCAAAACCTGGAACTAAAATAAAACCTGGTACCAGGCATTGTTTGATTTTGAAAATTTTCAAAAACCCGGAACCAGACATTATAACAAAATCAAAGAATTACCCAATACTGAAATTAAACACCACCCTTTCATCTTCAATCACTTCTGAATTGCAACCTTTGTCAAGTAGTGTTTTTCTTACTAGCAAAATTTCGCAAAAATTCAACCTGAAAAATGTGATTTCAACCAGTACAAAGGATTTTTCATGGGAAAAATGGTCCAAATTCGCCGAATTTCAAAAAGAAAAAAATTCAAATTGCCAGATTTCTACAGTAAGTTCCAGTAGGTAGCCAAGAATATAGAAGGATCCTGGTTTTTTTCTAATTTCATATCTGGCGTGTAGCCAGAATTGGCTAAATTAGTTTCTGGATGGTTGCCACCTTGGCTACATCACAAAATCTTCAAAAAAAATTCTGGTGACAAGTTGTTATTCCTAAGGAATATAATGGTGCTTATAATAAGCAGGTATTGCCATAATACCCAGTCACATAATCTTCAACAATACAATGGAATGTATGTTTTTCTTTTCAATTAAGAACTTGAATGTAATGAATAGCAATCCCACTAATGTTGAACCAGCATGTACCCTTCTTTGCAAGGGTTTTGTCTTCCTAAAGCTTTAAATTTCACTCATCCTTTGATCATTCTGTGTACTTCAAGTGTCAAGGAATATGAGTTAGTGTGGAGCTGGGGTTGGAGCAGTACAATGTTGAGCTGAGTTTACTCCTGGACAATCTTGCCATTTCCAAAACCTCCTAAACTGGTAGCTGTTCCATTCGTTGAAGATTGCCCAGCAGCCACCAATGGTTGCAGTAAACATGAGTAGGACCCCCAATATGATGCAAATCTGCACAAATCCCATATGAAAAAAAAAAGAAAAGTATGTAGTTTTGGTGGCCACAAAGCTACAGTAATTCCATAGTATAATTAATGTTGGATAGTTGTCTACCAAGAACATCAAGAGTAATGCCCACTAATGAGGCCTAGGGGATTCAATCTTGGATGAAATAGAACTATGAAAACAACTGTGAAAAAACTGCAGCCTCAGTACAAGGGAAAGAATTGTGCAAAATGTTATAACTAGAGACTAATGAGTAAAGCACTAACCCAGTTTGTGGTCCATGACATGCTGAATCGTTTGGGCCGACAGACAATCAACCATATACAGCAAGGTAACTGCAATGAAACCCAAATACAAAATCTTAGAGAAAAGTTCAGATGTATGGTAGATAGCCAACAATATTGATGGATGCTTTAATGTTTTTACTTTCATACTTTTTGACAACTAAATTTGGCTGAATTGTCTTATGGATGATTTCACAAAATTTGGAAAAAGAACTCTGGTTGAGACTAGGTTGATGGCATGCTACAGCCAGGTGAAATGTTAAGGTTCTCACCTAATTCTTTAGCAGTTTTCAGCTAATGACTAATCAATTCTATTCATGAGGTCAACAATAGGAACAGCCAGGCTACAAGGCCAAGCTGCTCTGCTCAGACCAGATAAATGAATGCCGTGGCAACAAAAAAATTGAAAACCTAATTGATTAGGAACACATTTTTGTCATGTGACTGAAACAATGGACTTGAAATTTGATTCAACCAAAAGCATGTAGATAATATACTCACAAAGTATGTTGTTGGAGCATAGGTGAATCCAAAGAATCCAAGCAACGCTTTGAAAAATGGGAAGTTGTCGCCACAAACATTGTAAAACCTACAGTTTGCAATCAGATATATACCACCACGATTTTTAAGCATTGAGGAAATTCCAGGTGCCTCTTGTTTTTTCAGCAGGTTTTGAATTGGAAGGCACTTCACAGCCAGGATTCAAATCTATAAGAAGGCAAATACAACTCCAACATAAAGCACGGGGAGGAATTTGTTCCCATGTTTAGGTTCAATGTTATAAGAAGGCAAATTTATAAGAACCATAATGCTCCCTTTCATAAGAAGTAGGTGTAAGATCTCTCCTCCTCAGATACCTTGTGATCTGCATATGTTTAGGTTTATGATAACTTTCTGCACCTCATGCTGTACCATGGGCAAAGTGCATGGTGGATGGGCAGAGGGGCAACATTTCCAAAATGCAATGCTCGAGTCAACTACCATCTCATCATCCTAAGCTCCTTACTATGGGAATGCCCTCAATTGTGAGCTTTTCAGATTTGAAGATGTATGCAGGGCCACCCAAGTGTTTAGTCATGTTGAAAATCTTACCGACATAAGTAGTGCGAGTGATCAGACGAAGTTTCGAGGAAGGAGGAAGAAGCCATTTCCTCACCAGCACCGTCTCCAGCATGTCAAAGACTGGCATAGCATAGATCTGTCCAAGTCCAGCAGCAAAACAACTCACAAAATCAACTCACAGAATTTCAATTATGATCTTTTCTCCTCCACAAATATCATAGTTATATATAGTTGAAATTCTACAAGTGTTCATTACACTGGGTAAGGAACTCCAAAAGGGCTTTTGTGAGTATTTGGGTCCTACATCAGGCAGAGCCCAAAATTCCCAGAACAGCTGCACTCTTGGTCCTTACAAAGTATTGGTCTGGCATTGACAAGTTTGAACATATAGGCTGGTCCCGGTAATTGGGGGCTTTTTTTTTCATATCCGGCTGATATTGATATTGGGTACCCTTTTGAAACTTTCATACCAGTCTTTGGTGCAATATTGGGTCTACGACTGAATTTTTGCTGGATATATGAAGAATATACATATATATATTTTTTGAGATTGATATAAAACTGGTACAAGGCTGGTACTACCTCAGGTGCACCAAAACCCTATAAACCCTAAACCCTATAAAACCAGTATAAGGCTGGTATTGCCTCAGATCATACCAGGCTGACTGCTACCTGTGTCAATATCTGTGTTATTACATATAGTAAAGGACGTCGTGAAGCATCATTTCATCCATTGGTCCCGTCATCCATTCGTCCATCCGTCCTGTCATGGTCTGTTTACTCCGATGGGGTCGAGAAAGAGTGGAATACAGATGTGGCGCGGTGGAGAAAGCAATAGGAAGAGATGGCACACATGCTATCTCACAGGTCACAAGCAGTGCAAACATCAAGATTTTCAGTGGCCAGAGACCCGATGGATACATGTGGAATGTCATATATAAAGAGGTTTTGGAAATGTAGTTTGTAATTGTAATTTTGTAATATGTGCCATTAAATATACACACACCTGTGCATTAGGCAAGGGGTTCAAACTAGTATTAGTATATGGGATGCAACTTGGGTATATATTACTGGTATGACTCCTCCTATTGAATACCATAGCAGTCCAATATGACCTGAGGCAATACCAACCTTATACCCAAAACCCCCCTTTATGGGACCTGAGGTAACGCCAGGTTTATACCTCCCGGGGCTTATATGAAGCAAAAATCAGCCTTGGACCTAATACTAGTTAGTAGACTGGTATGAAGTTTTAAAAGAGTACCCAATATCAGTACCTGCCACGAATGGGAAAAAAAATAAAAAAATAAAAAAATGGGGACCTCTCTGGTTTGTTCAAAAGGTAATAGCTATCTACCCATACACCACTCACTGGTCAATACTAGGCAGGAGCAACCAGACCAGCACTCGTTTGTACCATATACGGTTTGAATTCAAAGTTAAAACTTGTCTTTTATGACTGCTTTTATTACTATAGTTATCTTTAAATTATTTTTTAATGGATTTTTTCATTGTAGTCAAAGAGGACAAATTGTAAAAGACATGTTTTGAGGTTGTATGTAACTGTAGGGGGGAGGTTCTATACAAGTGGGTTCTCCTGACTGAGGATGTTTCCCAACCTCCTGAGAAGAACCCATGAGTACAGGAAGCACCATGCACGTAAACAGGTTCTCTTTTTCTTTCCTCCATGGGAACACGTGAACATACATATAAAAAAACTAGGAGGATATCCTCAAAATACGCACAGAAATAAGAAGAGAATTGTTGAAATAAGTCAGGAAGAAAGAGGAGAGGATGAAACTCATGTGCCTACCTGATAACTTCCGAGATTGTGAATAATCAACATGACATTAGCTGCAGTGAGGATCCCCTTATAATTGTGTCGGAGCGTGCCTTGGAATTGAAGGATATTGGAATAGGCTGCAAGCTGGTTTCCATAAGCCCAGTAACAAATGATAGCCACTGGGAAGTAGCAAGCGGCCAACACAATCACGTAAGCCTCGAGGACCCCTCTCCACATGGCGATTTTGGAAGGCCTTTCGGGCTTTGAGGGAAGCGTGGCTTGAATCTCCAAAACCACGTTGTGTCCTGCATACGCAAATGCTATATCACCCCTAACGCATTGAAAATACTCAGTAGTTGATGTGCTGTATGGGCATTTGCGGTTGCCGCAGGTTCAGGCCCGGGTGCTGGACTAATTTCACCGTAATGTGGCAAATGGTAGTCCTGAGGTTGGTGATTTCCCTTGTTTACGGGTATGGCCCACGCAATTGTTGAGTAGCTGCACAAATGAAGAAGCGGTCATGTCCAGTGCACAAAGTTTTTTTTTTCAGTCTTGAGAAAAGTCCAAAAAAATGGGTATTAAGTACTAACTCATGGCTAGCAGATCTGCATCTGGGGTGTTTACCAAATCATATCGGATGCAATAATCCGTCGAAACTTGCAATTCTACTATGTGCAACAGATCAAGACATCCTGGGGAATCTATATAGCTGTGTCTGAGCTGCATGCGGGCTTATATTAATTGAGTCATTGAGTGTAGGCTAATTCCAGACCTGACTGACATGATGGCTGCAGCCAAAGAGATTGCAGCAATCGAGTTCGGGAGATGGACGAGTAGCAAGTGCACCGAGCTATAGATAAGAATCCAGAGGGAAGCCGACTCGTATTGTTTTTCAGCAACATCATCGCTCCCCACATTTTTCGAACAGCATCCATGGCAGTTCAACATGTAGATGTTTTCAACGCTTGGCCTCCGGCCACCATGTACACGATGTCCACGCTTACCTCCACAAGAAGCTGTTGTGGTACCACTATCCACAGTCCCAACGTCTTCCCAAACGCTTCCTGGTCCAGTTCATGGTACCTGTCAAAACGTTTGCCGGGCACCATCTCATGCATCTCTACCATTTGCCACAAGGTGAAGAGGGTGATGACCCATGATAGGATCAAGAGGACTATGCCTGGACCCCTGC
>Ga0116229_10004238_pt1 | contig 23524 bp, 20 predicted proteins | sample S1TSphgellanicum_3_FD_87313 | JGI IMG/M metagenome (GOLD analysis project Ga0116229, IMG submission 87313) | Host-associated microbial communities from peat moss isolated from Minnesota, USA - S1T2_Fc - Sphagnum magellanicum MG | ecosystem: Host-associated > Plants > Peat moss > Unclassified...
CGAAGGGTTCCCGCGCATGAATTTCACGAACACGCCGCAACGAGCCGGGGCAGCATCGAAGGGTTCCCGCGCATGAATTTCACGAACACGCCGCAACGAGCCGGCGCAGCATCGAAGGGCTCCCGCGCATGAATTTCACGAACACGCCGATCGACGGTGTGGTGCTGATCGAACCCAAAGTATTCGGCGATGCGCGTGGATTCTTCATGGAGACCTATCAACAGGAGAAATTCAAGGCGGCGGGCATCGACACCGCGTACGTGCAGGACAATCACAGCCGTTCCGGGCAGTGGACGCTGCGTGGATTGCACCTCCAAGTGCGCCATACTCAAGGCAAGCTGGTGCGCGTCGCGCTCGGCAGCGTGTACGACGTGGTCGTCGATCTGCGCCGCAGCAGCCCGACCTTCGGAGCGTCGTGGGGCGTCGAGTTGTCCGCCGACAACCATCGCATGATGTGGGTGCCGCCCGGTCTTGCGCACGGGATCTTGATCACCTCCGAGTCCGCCGATTTCCTCTACAAGTGCACGGATTTCTACAGCCCGGAGCACGAGCGAACCCTGGCGTGGGACGATCCCACGCTCGGCATCCGGTGGCCGCTGCCGGCGGGCGTCGCCCCGAAGCTCTCCGCGAAGGATGCGCGCGGCACGAGTTTTGCGGACATCGAGAAGTTCGCGTGACGGTCTTGGTACTCGGCGGCGGCGGCCAGGTGGCGAGCGCAGTGGTCGCGGCCGCTGTGTCACCGCGGCGCGTCGTCGTCAAGACCCGGGCCGAGCTCGACATCGGCGACCCGGCGGCCGTCGCGCAGGAGTTGTCGCGCACCCAGGCACGGTGGCTGATCAACGCCGCGGCCTACACCGCGGTCGATCTCGCCGAGGATCATCAGGCGCAGGCAATCGCCGTCAACGAAACGGCGGTGGCGGTGCTCGCCGAGGCCTGCGCCGCGGCGCAATGCCGCCTCTTGCATCTGTCCACGGATTTCGTGTTCGACGGCAGATCAAATCGCGCCTATCTGCCCACCGATACCGCCAATCCCTTGAGCGTGTACGGCGCGAGCAAACTCGGCGGCGAGCGCCACGCCCTGAAATCCGCCGCCAATGTGGTCCTGCGCACTGCGTGGGTCTACGCCGCCGCAGGTCGCAACTTCGTGCTCACCATGCTGCGCTTGATGCGTGAAAAGGAACAGTTGAGCGTGGTCTGCGACCAGATCGGCACGCCGAGCTGGGCCGGCGGGATAGCCGCGGCGATTTGGGGTTTCATCGAGTCCGGCGCGCCGGGCGGTTTGTACCATTGGACCGACCTTGGCGTCGCGAGCTGGTACGATTTCGCCGTTGCGATTCAGGACGAGGCACTGACGCGCGGGCTGCTCGGCCGTGCGGTGCCGATCACGCCCATCCCGAGCAGCGCCTATCCGACCCGCGCGACGCGCCCCGCCTTCAGCGTGCTCGACGGCGCGGCCACACGCGCTGCGATCAAAGTCCCGGCGAGACATTGGCGGCACAATTTGAGGACCATGCTGGATGAGCTTCGAACCCCGTAACCTGTTCATCACCGGCGGCGCCGGCTTCATCGGCTGCAACTTCGTGCGGCATTGGCTGGCGAATTCCCGGCAGGGGCGGGTGGTGGTTTTCGATGCGCTCACCTACGCGGGCAATATCGAGAGCCTCGCGGGCCTGGAGCAGAATCCGCGCTACCTGTTCGTGCAGGGCGATATTTGCGACGACGCCACCGTGCGCGGACTGCTCGAGCAGCACCAAATCGACACGCTGGTGCATTTCGCCGCCGAATCGCATGTCGATCGCTCGATCCTCGGCCCGGATGATTTCATACGCACCAATATCGTCGGCACGCATGCGCTGCTCAAGGCGGCCAAGGCGTTGTGGATCGACAAGAAGACCGCCGCCGCGCACCGCTTCCATCACGTCTCCACCGACGAGGTGTACGGATCCCTCGGGCCGCAGGATGCGCCTTTTCGCGAAACCACGCCGTACGCGCCGAATTCACCGTACTCCGCCAGCAAGGCATCGTCGGACCACCTGGTGCGGGCCTACCATGAAACCTTCGGCCTCGACACCACGGTGACGAATTGCTCCAACAACTACGGCCCCTATCAGTTTCCGGAGAAACTGATCCCGCTCACCATGGTCAACATCCTGCTGGGCAAGCCGCTGCCGGTGTACGGCGATGGGCTGCAGGTGCGCGATTGGCTACACGTGGAGGACCACTGCGTGGCCATTGCGCTCGCGCTCAAACACGGCAAGGCGGGCGAAGTGTACAACGTCGGCGGCAACAGCGAGACGACGAACATCGAGATCGTTAGGACCCTGTGCGCGTTGGTCGACGACGCCCTCGCCGGCGATCCCGCGTTACGCGCGTCGTTCCCGGACTCGCCGATCGTCGGCGGCAAACGGGCGCTCGACTTGATAACACACGTCCGCGACCGCCTCGGGCACGATCGTCGATACGCAATCGATTACTCCAAGGCGCAGAGCGAATTGGGCTATGCGCCGGCGCGCGATCTCGCCAAGGGGCTGCGGGCAACGGTCGACTGGTATTTCGCCAATACTCGTTGGTGGCAGGCCCTGCTGGGGCGGGATTACGCGGATTGGGTGGAGAAGAATTACCGGCGCTAGAGTGCAAATCCGACCTCAATTGGGCCTGCACACTCCAGGCCTGGGCCGGAAATACTCAGACAGGCTCTTAAGGTCCGCCTGCCGGGTGCTTCGGTGAAGTTCTGTCGACGAGGTTGCCCGCGCCATGTGGGCCACCTACAATCCGCCACCACCATTGGTTCTGGATCTTTGGATCGGCCCATAAGAAATGCATCCATGCAGGCTGGTAATTGTTCTGGCGACAGAGGGTTAGCGCCGTGATTCGTCAATTTTGGGGACTGGCGCTGATCGCCTCGTCGGTCGCTCTCGCCGGCTCCGCGTACGGCCAGAGTAGCGATCCGCTGCAAGCCATCAAGGATACATTGTCCGGTGGATCGGGCGGCTCGCTGTTGGAGAACGTGTTGGGGGGGAAGGACAACAACGGCAAGAAAACGGACAAGAAACTCGAAAATCCAGACACGGTGCAGCCCACCGACGACACCAACGACCCGTACGACAAGTACGACCGCAGCAGGCGACTGAAGACGACGGATGGACGCATCCTGCGTCAGGCCGACGAGGATCCCGAACTGCGCGCCGACGACACGGTATTGATCGAGCTGACCTCGCTCGACGACCTCTGCACACGTTACGGTCTTGGCCGGAACGGCCCGAATAACCCCAACGGGCAAAATGGGCAGAACGGGCAGAACGGTCTCAATGGCGTGAACGGCAGTGCCAACACGGCGCTCGGTAACCTCAACGCCCTGAGCGGCGGCGGCGGCGGAGCGAGCGGTCTCGGCGGCCTCAGCGGTATCAGCGGTATCGCCGGTCTATCAGGGATCACTGGTACGGGCCAGAACGCCAACAATGCGGCCAACGCGAACAGCGCGAACAACCAGGCCGCCCTCAATTACGACCTCGCCCGCTGCCCGTTGCCCACGGATCAACCGAAGACAGACGAGGAGAAGAAACAGGAAGAAGATTTTCGAAAACGCATATTGGACGGCAACCCCTACACGCTGAACCACTTTGGTGTGCTGGAACTTCCCGGACTCCCGGCGATACCTCTGGCAGGTTTGACCGCGTTGGAAGCGACCCAGCGGCTCAGGGTGGACCCCGATTTGAGCCAAAACACGGTGAAGCTGACGCTGTTGCGCCTGCTGCCCACAGGCAACGAGGCCCTGAAGGCATTCGGCTATGATTTGTTCGAAGGTGTTCCGAGCACCTTTGCGCCGGTAGAGGATATTCAAGTGCCGGTGGATTACGTGGTCGGACCCGGCGATACGTTCGACATACAGCTGTACGGAACCGAAACCTCCAGCTATGAGTTGACGGTCGAGCGCGATGGCCGCCTGCAGTTCCCCAAGCTTGGGCCCATCCAGGTCAGCGGCATGACGTTCGACCAGGCGCGCTCCACGATCGAAGATCGGGTGGCGAAGCAGCTGATCGGCACCCGGGTCAGCGTGACCATGGGCGAGCTTCGGTCGATCCGGGTCTTTGTGCTAGGCGAGGCGAACAAACCCGGTTCCTATAGCGTGAGCGGGCTCGCAACCATGACGAACGCGCTGTTCGTCAGCGGCGGCGTCAAGAAGATCGGCTCGCTGCGCAACATCGAACTCAAACGAAACGGTCATTTGGTGACTACGCTGGATCTTTACGATTTGTTGTTGCATGGCGACACGAGCGGCGACCGGCAATTGATGCCGGGCGATGTTATTTTCATTCCCCCGATCGGCAGGACCGTTTCCGTCGATGGTGCGGTGCGCCGCCCGGCCATTTACGAGCTCAAATCGGAAAAGACAGTGGCGCAGGCCGTCGAGATTGCGGGCGGATTGCTGCCGGATGCGGACGAGAAGCTCGGGCAACTCGAGCGAATACTGCCGTCTCGCCTGCATGAGATGCGCAATATCGATTTGACCATCCCGGCGAGCCGCGGCATCGAGCTGGCCAACGGCGACATCCTGAAGATTCCGCTCATCCGCCCCACACTCGAGAATTCCGTGCAATTGTCCGGGTACGTGTTCAGGCCCGGGCAATTCGAATACCACAACGGGTTGCGGCTGAGCGATGTTCTGAACAGTTTCGATGAATTGCGGCCGAATGCGGACGTGCACTACATCATGATCCGCCGCGAAGTGCCGCCCGAGGAGAAGATCCAGGTCCTATCCGCGGATCTCAAACGGGCGCTCGCCGCGCGCGGCTCCGCTGCCGATCCGGAACTGCGGCCGCGCGATCAAATCACCGTCTTCAATTTGTCCTCCAGCCGTGACCGCATCTTGGAGCCCCTGATCCGCGATCTCGAATTGCAGGCGACACCCGATACACCGGAACAAATCGTCAGCATCGATGGCAGGGTCAAGGCGCCCGGCAAATATCCGTTGGAACCGACCATGCACGTCAGCGACCTCATCCGGGCCGGCGGCAGCATGGAAGATGCCGCTTTTCGCGGTCAGGCGGAGTTGACGCGATATGACGTGGTGGACGGCGATGCGCGGCAGACGCAGTTGATTCCGGTGAATCTCGCGGCGATCTGGCGGGGCGAGCCCGGCGCGGATCTGCAACTCAAACCGTACGACGTTTTGGTGATCAAGCCGATCTCGATGTGGAAGGAGCCTGGCACCATCGAACTCAAGGGGGAAGTGAGATTTCCCGGCAAGTATCCGATCAACCAGGGTGAGACGCTCTATTCCGTGCTGCAACGAGCGGGCGGCTTCACCAGTGTAGCGTTCCCCGAGGGAGCGGTGTTCATACGCGAGGAATTGAAGAAGCGCGAGAAGGACCAGCTCGAGCTGCTGGCCAACCGGTTGCAAAGCGATCTGGCGGCGTTGTCCCTGGAAGCGGTAGCCAGCAGCGCGGCTGTTCCGGCTTCGGCTGGCGGGGGCGGAGGCGGCAATGCCGCCGCTCAAGGTTTGGTCATCGGCCAGCAGCTGCTCGGCCAGCTTCGCGATACCAAGCCCGTCGGCCGGCTTGTGGTGGACATCGACCAAGTGCTCAAGTCAACTCCCGGCTCGACCGGCGATGTGCTTCTCAAGGACGGTGATGAATTGCTGGTCCCGAAGAAGACTCAAGAGATCACGATCCTGGGCGAAGTGCAGAGCCCCACATCGCACGTGTATGAACCGGGTTTGACGCGCGACGATTACGTCGCGAAGAGTGGCGGCCCGACGCAAAAGGCCGACCGCAAGCGTATTTATGTGGTGCGTGCGAATGGCGATGTCATTTCAGGCCAGCGCTTCGGCTGGTTCCGGCGCTCGCAATCCGTCGAGATGCATCCGGGCGACACCATTGTCGTGCCGCTCGACGCCGAGCGGGTCAGGGCATTGCCGGTCTGGCAGGCCGTTACCTCCATCGTGTACAACCTGGCGGTGGCGCTGCTCGCCATTCGAAGCGTGAATTGATGACGCGTCCCGGAACTTTGCGAACGTGAACCAGACCCGGGAGGATTTCGATGAAGGAACGGATGTACGCCAGCTATTAGCGAAACTTCAGCGCCGCTGGTGGTGGATCGCTCTTTCCGTGGTGGTGTTTGCCGCCCTGTTCTATACCCTCGCCCATGTCCTGACGCCGATCTATCGTGCAAGCATCCTCCTGATACCGGCGAAATCGGATTCTGGCATGGACTCCGGGCTCGGAGGTGCTTTGGGCGGCGGCGGCCTGGGCGCCGCGGCGTCTTTGGTGGGTATCAACCTGGGCGGAAACGATTCTCTGACTCAAGAGGCCCTCGCTGTCCTCAAGTCACGCGAGTTCACGGACAAATTCATCAGCGATTTGCACTTGATGCCCGTGCTCTACGCAAAACTTTGGGACCCGCAGACAGGCCGCTGGAAGCCCAACCTGCCGCATGAGCCGACGCCGGCCCGGGCGTATCGTTACTTCGACAAATCCATTCGCACGGTCGTCATCGAAAAGAAGACGGGTTTGATCACGGTGACCGTCGATTGGAAGGATCGAGTCGCGGCGGCGAACTGGGCCAATGAGCTCATCCTGAGATTGAATCAGGAAATGCGACAGCGTGAGACGGCGCGTGCGGATGCGTCTGTCGGCTATCTGGAAAAGGAATTCGAATCGACGACCGCCGTCGCCACGCGAGAGGCAATCGGCCGGTTGATCGAGGGTCAGGTAAAACAACGGATGCTGGCGGTGGTGACTCCGGAATTTGCGTTTCGTGTGATCGATCACGCCGTGGCTCCGGATAAAGACGATGTTCATTTCCCCAACAAGTTGATCATGTATATCCTGGGTCTATTCATGGGTGTGGTGTTCGGCGTGTTGCTCGTTCTGGGGCGCGCCTCGTTGGACGCGCCCCGACGCGATGGGCGGTAGTTCCGTCTATTTCGTTCTGGTACCTCTGGTGTGGGTCGCGCTGGCGTTGGGCGCTTGCGGCAACGGTGTCGGGACGCGCGCGACACCGAACGGTATATCCGAAGCGCTCATGCTCGATTGCGCGGCTACACCTGCCATTGCAGTGCAAGGCACGGCGGTACAGGTTACCGCATCCTCATCGGGGGCAGAGAGCACGCCCACATACTCTTACTCGGCCAGCAGCGGCACCATCAGCGGTACCGGGCCCGCGACAATACTGGACACCAGCCTTGCAGCGGCGGGCGCCGTCACCGTGACGTGCAGAGCGCAGGATGGCGGCGGACAATCTGCCCTGTCGACCACGCAAGTCACGGTGGTCGCCGCGTCCAACGACGCCTATTACATCGCGACGAACGGCGATGATTCCGCGGACGGCAGCGCGGCGAATCCCTTCAGGACACTGACGCGCACGCAAACGGCGATGCAGGGTTCCCGCATCAAAACCGCCATATTGGAAGCCGGAACTTTCTACCTGACCGATACGCTGAAGCTGTCGGGGGACGACCAGGGAGAGACCTGGCGGGCGCTGGACGGCGCACCGGTCGTGCTGAGCGGCGGCGAAGTGCTGAGCGGTTGGCAGAGTGCCGGCAAGGGCATCTACTCGACTGCCGCCCCGCATCCGGTGTGGCTCGACCTGACCATTGCGGGGGTGCGGCAGACGGCCGCGGATCTGGGATACGACCCCGATCGGCCGTTCATCACCGGCTGGCGGGTGGTGGCACCGACCGTGGGACGCAATACGGGAACGACCATCGGTGTACTGGCCGACGACCTGACGGCATCCGTGAAACCCCGTGCCACCGTCCAGTTGCTGAGCGATCGGCGCTACACCGATACCTTTACCTCGATCATCAGCGTCGATCGCCTGAACCACACCATCACCTTGGCGAATGCTTTCTCCGGTGGTGCGGCGAACGGCGCGAGTTGGAGAGTGCTCGCGGATCTCGCGGATCTGACAATTCCCGGCGAGTTCGCGTATGACCGCACCGCGGGCAAGGTGTATGTCATGCCCATGAGCCAGGCAACCATCGACGCCGATGCCGTTGTCGCCGCGCAGCTGAGTACCTTGATCTCGCTCGACAATGTTTCCGGCATCACCATCAGCGGACTGACCTTCAGCGACACGCTGTCGGCGAAGAGCGTATATGCCGGAATCTTTGATATTACGACGTCCGCCCTGTCCGTTTCCGGCGTGACCAACAGCACCTTCAGCGCGAATGCGTTCGTGAACGTCGGGAACGGCATCGGCATGAGCGACTCCAGCGGCAATACCGTCAGCGGTAACACTTTCACGGACCTCGGCGGTTCGGCTGTCTTCTTGATCGGTACCTGCAGCCACAATACCGTCAGGTCCAACACGATGACCCGCCTTGGCAGGGTCAACGTCTCCTCGGGCGGGGTCATTTTGGGAGTCGGCGCTGCGAACACAGTGGACGGAAACGAAATCGACGGCTCCGGACGCTATGGAATCATCCTATACCCTGCGAACGACGTCATCTCGAACAACGTGATTCGCAACATCGCCCAGCAGACCAACGATACGGGCGCGATCTATTCGTGGGCGGCGGACGTACCAGGCTGGGTCGACTCGGGGATGGTCATCAGCGGAAACCGCATCGAAAATACCGGGGGGCTGTACCGCGACGAGTCGGGCCATTACCAGGCGGGCTTCAGCTTCGGTATCTACATGGACGACCACGTGAGCGCCGCGACGATCACCAACAACGTGATCGAGAGCGCCGGCAGCGGGATCTTTCTCTGCCACGGCTGCAAGGACAATGACGCGGACAACAACGTGATCGTGATGCAGGCGCCCGGCTCTTTCAGCCGGCGCAGCGGCGGCTCGGCATCGGCGACGCAGGACATGAATTACAACGGAACGACCACCATCGACCTCGTGCCGTCGTATTTTCCGAGCGGCGCGGCCGACAGCGTGATTGTCGTACAGCTGTCCGGAACCTCCGCGGATGGGGTGGGGGCGCATTTCAACGTGGCCGCGGACGGAACTGCGATAGGCGACGGTACGGCCACCTCCGAGGTGACCGACTTCGTGTTCAAGACCGCGCTGGCGCCGCACCGGCACCACCAGGTCACGCTGACACTCGACAATGGGGTTGATACCGGTACGCCGACGACATCGCTGCACAACATCCTGCTTTTCGTCAACAACACCGCCTTCCTGCCACAATCCGCCGTCGTGCCGTTCCACCTGGCCGACAATGACGACCTCCTGGTTTCCCGAATTTCCATCACGCACACCATCATGTACATGAACGGCGGACACGGCATGGTGCTGAGAGATTTCACCGCAACCGCCTATCCTAACTACCTCGACCCTGATCCGGGGACGATCGATCACAACCTGCGATACTCGCTGGTGGACAAGGCCGCCGATTCTATTTTCGGCTCGCGCGCGTTGGACGTGCATTCGATTGCCGCGGACCCTCTGTTCACGGATCCCGGCAGCGGCGACTACACCCTGCAGCCGGATTCCCCGGCTCCCGGCATTGGCTTCAAAGCCGCAGGAGTTCCGCTCAAAGTGCAATGAAACGCTAGTTCCGGCAAAAGATGCCGTCGAACTGTAGAAGCCTTCCCGTCGAGGGATCCTTGAATCCCGGAACGATGTAGCGCAGGGTGAAGCCGCGGCCCTTGAGAAAATTGCAAACATCCAGCATCGCCGGTTGGCCGTCGTACAGTTCGACCAGGCACAATTCAATCTGCACGAGATCGATCTGGTCGCGCAAGGTGCGCTCCGCGCCACGCAACACCTCCATCTCGTATCCCTGCGTGTCGACCTTGAGCAGTCCTCCCCTGTTCGCGGCGACGTATCGGGCGATGCAATCGTCGAGCGTGATGATGTCCACCTCCTCGGTTCCGACGAACGCAGAGCGAGGCTCTGCCTCGCTGTGTCGGACGTTCATTCGGAGCAAGGAACTGCTGCTGGAGTTTCCCGCCACGTTGATGGTCGTGCGCTTCGGCGCCGCGCCGATCGCTGCGCGCTCGGCCACGATCCAGTTCCCGTCGGCCGATGCACAGACCGACAATTTCCCGTGCGCAGCGGCCAGCGGCTCGAAAGAGACGATTCGACCGCGATAACCGCAGCGCCGCAGCAGTTGCCCATACTGGCCGGCATTCGCACCCACATCGAGAACGAAATCGACAGGGTAATCCTTGAAGAGCGATTGCAGGGTGTTGCGTTGCGTCGCGGCCTTGGCAGCGAAACCAACCTCCAACCCAAGGGCCCGGAACATATCCTGTATCGCCGAAAGCAATTTTGACTTGTTGAACATGATCCTCATGCATCAGTGGCGGCTGTCGACGGTCGCTTCAAACGCCGCCTCAAAACGAAGTTGGGAATCAGTTCCAGGAGCGGAAATAAAACCAGGAACTTGAATCGCCTTGCATGCAGCTGGTACGGAAACTCGCGAAAATAACTGACCAGCGACCGCCACTTCATGCCTGCCATGAGCAGACGGACGGCGCCACTGCGCCCGAAGAACGAAATGAACTCGGCGATTGCGCGACGCTGCTGTTCCGAGATCGGCTCGAATTCACCCGCAAGAAACATTTCCCGCAGAAGCTTCGTGCCGTTGTCATAGTGCATCGCAGACTTGGTGGCGTTTGCTGCATGCATCCGATACGTCACCAGTATCGTTCGACCGGCAATTCCAAACGGCCCCCGGGCAAGCAGTTTTATCTGCAGCGGGAGGTCTTCGATGCAATGTCTGCGGGTCGCGTAGCGAAGGTCTCCGACTTTCATGCGGTCGATCATCAAAGCGGACGTCAACAGAAAGATCACGCCGCTTGCAAAGACCTGCAACGCATCCGCCACGATACCGTCCTTGCCCGCGATACTCAAATCAAAGCCCGGCCTGTCGGGTGAGTCGGAGTAGGCGAACGGTGCGCAACTGCCGACGCACTCCGGATGCTCGCGCATGAATGCCACCTGGGTTTCAAGTTTCGCCGGGTGCCAAAGATCATCGTGGTCCAGGAACGCCACGTAGCGTCCTGATGCGGCGTCCATTCCTTTGTTTCGCGCCAGCCCGATGCCTTGGTTCACTTGAGTGATCACGTGAATTCGGTTCCCGTAATGCTCGAGCTGTTGCGCGGTGTCGTCCGTGCTTCCATCGTTGACAACGATGACTTCATAGTCGGTGAATGTTTGGGCAAAGACGCTGCCCAATGCCTCGCGCAAGAAGCCGGGCTGGTTATACGTGGGGATCACGACCGATACGAGCGGCATGGTCATCGGGCTGTCGTGCGCATGTGTGCTAACGGATGCGGCGACAGCGAAATTGGATCTGGTAGGTGCAAAATTCGTGCAGCAAGCCAAGACTCAGCTGGTCCATGAGACGCGAAGCACGCTCCCGACGCGGACCGTTTGGATCGTAGCGGGTGTAGGACTGCTCAACTTCCAAACCGGCGTTTGCACACCACCTTCGAAGCCGCCGGCGGGTCATGAATTGAATGTGTGTGCGGTCGAATATTCCCGTGTCATTTTCCGGCCAGTCCCGCTTCCAGAGAATCTGATACAGGGCTTCGAGATACAGCATGTTGGGGGTACTGATGATCACCCAGCCGCCGATACTCACAGTTTCCGTGTAGCAGCGTAACGCGTCCCATGCCCCTGGTATGTGCTCGAGGACGTCCGCGAGTATCAGCCCATCGAGGCGGCAGTCGGGACTGAAGGGACGCCGCTCGCCGACGTCGATAACCCGCGCCGTGGTGAGTCTTGCGCCAGCAATTTGGATTGCCTCGGCCGAAACATCGACGCCGTGAACGACGCGGCCCGCTTTGACCAGAACTGCTTCAGTTGCGGCCGTGCCGCAACCGATCGAGCCGACAACCAGTCCATCCTCCGGGACCATTCTCAGGATGTCGTTGCGAACCACGTCGGTATACGGATATACGTTCATGGCTTCAGCATGTCCGTCGAAGCCGTTCAGTCAGAGTTTTCCAGCGTCGGCCGGTCATGGAAGCATCATTGCATACCAGCGAGCGTACAATCAGCCGACGTGCAGATTATACTTGCGTTGAACATCCATTTCATCGATTGTGCCGGCAGATTGATTGACCAATGAGGAACCTCTTCGTCTGGATTCCGCAGGGACGCTTGGGGAATCTGATCTTTCAGTATCAGGCGATATTCAAAATCTCCCAAGGCAGCGTGGTTCTGGCATTGGACTCGGAATTCTTCGAATTATTCGAGATACCCCGTCGTTTCCTGGTGATTCCGTGTTTCAAGCGACTCCGTCAGCGCATCCAAGTATATTGGAATTCATTCTTTCAGAGCCTCGGCAAAAGAAAATGGCTTGGCACCATCCAACCCGGAAAGCAAGTGGTGTTGGAAGACTACACATCGGAGTCCCCGGACGTCCGCTGGGAGGCGGGCCGCTTCACGCGCGTCTATCTGGTGAGGGGGTTTTTCCAAAAGCCCGGGGACATCGAACCACTGCCGAGAGTAAAGCGCAAGATATTGCAAGCGGCAGAAATTCGTCTGGCGCACATTTCAAAGCCGAACCGCGTGGCCATACACATGAGATTCGGGGATTACAGCCGCTGGCCGGTGTTTGGAGTGCCCGGTTCAGCCTGCCTTCCCGACTCGTACTACCTGAAGGCGCTGGCGATGATCCAGGATACGGTGCCGTACCCGCAATTTCTCGTGTTGTCCGACGAGCCCGACAAAGCCCGGGCGATCCTCGGATCGAACGGCGTTGCGGATCGCATGATCATCATCGAGGGCGGCACGGCCTCGAGCGATTTTGCTTTGATCGCTTGCTGCTCACACGCCATAATATCCGCCAGTTCGTTTTCGTGGTGGGCCGCAATCCTAATCGATAACCCAAATCGCATTCTCATCGCCCCGAAGTACTGGCTGGGATTCAGGCGGAAAACGTGGTTCCCCCCGGGCATCGAAAGCAATCATTTTGTGTACATTGACCCCCTCGAATCACGATGATGAATGATTTAGAAAAGTATTTCACGGAAAACACGGGACGGCTGATCCACAAATGGCAGCACTACTTTGAGATCTACGACCGGCACTTCCAGCGTTTCAGGAACACCGACGTTTGTGTTCTCGAGTTCGGGGTGTCGCAGGGCGGATCGTTGCAAATGTGGAGGGAGTATTTCGGGCCGAGGGCCAGAATCTTCGGTGCGGATATCAATCCGCACTGCAAGGAACTCGAAGAGGAGCGGATCAAGATATTCATCGGCGATCAGGAAGACAGGACTTTCCTCAGGTCGCTGGTGAACGCCGTTCCCAGGATCGACATCCTGATCGACGATGGCGGCCATACCATGAAGCAGCAGATAAACACCTTCGAGGAGCTGTTCGCGCACATCGATGTGAATGGCGTCTATCTTTGCGAGGATATGCACACTGCTTATTGGCGCAGCTACGGGGGAGGTCATAGGAGAAAGGGCTCATTCATCGAATACAGCAAAGCGTTCATCGATTACATCAATGCCTGGCATTCCGGGCAACGGTCTCTGCGCGTCACTGACTTCACCAAGTCAGTTCACTCTTTACATTATTACGACAGCGTTTTGGTGATAGAGAAGCGGAAGATGGACAAACCGTTCCATCTCAAGACCGGCAGACCCATCATTCCCGATTATCAACCGCCCATGAGCTTGGGGCTGAGGCTGAAACTATGGTTGAAGCGGGAATTGGACCGCCGCAGGGCCGCCAAATGAACGTAGGTGAAGCGGCATGCGATCGATCATGGACGGTGACCGAAAGTTCACCGTCTGAACCGCTTCAACAAACGGCCGATCAGCGCGCCTTTGATGCTGATGCCGTATGCTTTCGACCCGATCGCGTTGTCCGCACTGAAATTGCACGCCACGGACTTGGGGTGGATCAGCGGGAACTGCAACGGTTGCGCTTTTAATTCGATGAACAATCTGGGAGGACTCGTCTTGGTATGAGTGGCATCTGCGCCGAACCCCAAGTTGCGAATCTGGTTGACTCGGGGCAGTGCGGCAAGACCGCCCGATCGCCAACAGGCGAAGAGCCATTGATAGTCCCACGTGTCGATTTGTCCCTCATGTACTTTGTCGAAAATCCTGCGCCAATGAGATTCGAACCTCGTTTTGCCGTTGGATATCTTGGCGAGACCTCCGGCATCGCGCCAGGCCGGCCACTGGCTCATCGCGACGTCGTAGTGTTGCCAAACTCGGCGCCAGCCTGCCCACCCCCAGATATTGCAATAATGGGAAAAGAAATAACTCGCATCGACATGGAAGGAATTCGATACAAGATTGCAACCGGCGATCATTGAGACCCGATCATCATCCCGGTAACGCTCCAACATTTCCTCACAAAAATCAAAAAACGTGGGTACTGGAAGCACGTCGTCCTCGAGGATGATGCCTTCCGATTCATGATTGAAGAACCAAGCAAGACCGGTCGATATGCCGTGCTTGCAACCGAGATTGCTGCTGCGGAAAAGCGTTTTGACTTCGCACGGCCAATTCACGTCAGTTGCGATCCGGCGGACGGCATTGCACGCATGCTCGTCCGCCTCCCGGTCGGCTCGAGGTCCGTCCGCCGCTACGTAAAGCTTGGGTGGTCTCGCAAGCCGTATGGCCTCGAATACCTGACGCGTTGTCTCCGGACGATTGAACACAAGAAACAAAACGGGACTTCGCATGCTTTTGTCGGATTATTGCCGGGTCGATTTTCCATGTTCAGGGCGCGGCGGCCGCCACGCTGCCTTCGGCCAAAATTGCGGCATATATTACCTGCATTATTCGAGCTTTACTCGCGGCTCGTTCCGGCGTCTACCGCTCGCCATTTCGAAGCGTTTGGGTAGAATCGCGATGATGAGGCAGTTGCGTAATCTCCTTGGTCGTACGTCATCGGAAGGTCGGAGTCGACTGCAGGAGGTTTTCGAAACGTCATGACGACCAATGCCATCGTCGGTGGCCTGCCGGCGCGAAGCCCGCAGGATAACAGGTACTTGAAACGGGTCCTGAACCGATGTGCCATTTTGTTTGCATGCGACTTGTTCGGTTACCCGGTCGTGGGAAGCATCACTTCATTGCTCCAGCTCGACAGTCGGATTCTTTCGGTTCCCTTCAGACTTGCGGTCGCGTCGTTCAGTGTTTGGGTGATTTTGACCACGAGACCCCTCAAGGTCGATGGTTTGCGCCGGGTGATGCTGGTGATCTGGTTTCTGTACGTCATAAGACTGGTCCACGACTGGTTGGGACCGGATCTGGATGGTGCCGATTACGCGCTCGAATTCTTCACTGCGACGTCACTCTTGCCTGGATTTGCGCTCCTCAAGGGGCAGGTCTACGAGCAGCGCCGCTTTGCCCGCATCGGCTTCATGATCGCGAGCGCCGGCGCCCTGCTTGGAATGTTCGCGGGTCTTTTCGGGGGCGGCGACGTGCAAGACGCCGGCTCCGGCCGATTGTCGCTGTCGGCGCTCAATCCGGTGAGCCTGGGCAACCAGGCGACCGCCGCGGTTCTTTGCGGCATGGTGCTGTGGCGCGATGCGAAGCTGAGTCATCGGATGTTCCTGTCGGCCTCTTTTGCACTTTTATTTGGCTGTTTGGTGCTCACCGGATCAAAAGGACCGGTACTGCAACTCATGTTTTGCCTGGGTCTATGGGGAATCCGCCGCGGGTTCGCGGTGCGACTCGGCCTTTTGGGCTTGCCCGTCATGGCGTTGGTATTGACGTCCAGCGTGCCGCTCGCGGATCGATTCGCAGGAACCGAGGACGACAGTTCCACCCTCGATCGTGTCGTGATGATCAAAGACAGCGTGGACCAGATTGCGGGCTCGCCGCTGATCGGCAGCGCGTTCGTGGAACTCAACTCGGGATTCTATCCGCATAATGTGTTCCTCGAGGCAGGATTGGCTTTTGGTGTTCCCGTGGCGCTGGTCTTTACCGGAATGTTCCTGGTGGGTGCGCGTCGAGCGTGGGCTTCGCTGAAAACCGACTGCGACCTGCTGGGTCTGCTGTACTTCGCCGCACTGTTGGAATCCGCGATAGCCGGTTCGATCTACGGCATGACCCAGCTTTGGGTGACGCTGGTGCTGTTGCCTGCGGGTGCGGCATTTGCCGTGAGATCAGCTGCCCGGCCGTTGCCGCCGGTCGCTGCGCTGCCGTCGGTTTCGGGCTAGCGGGGAGTCGTCCCGTCGATGTCCGACCTGGCGCCTATCGTCGTCTTCGCCTACAGGCGGCCGGCGCATCTGCAGTCGACCCTCCAGAGCTTGATGGCGTGCGAGGGCTTCGGCGAAAGCAAGGTCATCGTGTTCGGCGACGGACCGAAGAGCGAGGATGATCGCAATCCGGTGGATGCGACCCGCCGCACCGCGCAGCTTCTGCTCGGGTCGCGCGCCGAATATCATTTCCGCGAGACCAACGCCGGTCTTGCGGCTTCGATCATCGGCGGCGTCACCGAGGTCACGCGCAGGTTCGGGCGGGCCATCGTACTCGAGGACGATCTGCAAATCGCGCCGAACTTCCTCGTCTACATGAACGCCGCACTCGACAGATACGAAAACGATGAAAACGTCTATCAGATATCGGGCCAACTGGTGGATACACCGGAATTCATCGGCCGGGACGCGGCGCTGTTCCTCCCCTATACCACTTCCTGGGGGTGGGCAACCTGGAATCGAGCCTGGATGCGCTTCGATCCGCTGGCCCGAGGCTGGGAGCAACTGAGGACCGATCGAGCGGTGCGCAGGCGCTTCAATCTTCGTGGAAGCTACGATTACTCCACCATGCTACAGCGGCAAATGACGGGGCTCATCGATTCGTGGGCAATTCGTTGGTATTGGAGCGTATTCCGCAACGACGGCCTGGTGTGCTTTCCTCCGACGTCTCTCGCGCGAAACACCGGCCTGGATGGCTCCGGTACGCACGGCCGCGGCACGCTCCGACGCTTCAGGAAGCAGGGCAATGCCCGGCACATCGGATCCATCAATCTTCCGGATCGAATCGCCGTGGAGGAGCAGGATTTCAATTGCGTCACGAGAGCCATATGGCATCAAAACGGCGGTTACCTGGGTGCCGCGACCGACAGCCTGCGCCGTCGCTTGTTCATGTTGACCGGAAGACACATGTAGACTCCATGTAACATGCGATGGATGAAATCCGCGCTTTACAGATTTCTGAGGAAAACCCCGTTGAGGTATTGGTACCACCGGGTGAAGACCCTGCGCGGCGGCGCCGGGCAATCCGATGAAGCGGACATCCTCGTCAACATTGCGCGTGACTGTCCGAAGACATTCCTGGAATTCGGGTTCCATCCCACCGAGTACAATTGCATCGGCCTGTTGGATTTTTCCGGCCTGTTGGTGGACGGTGATCCGGATACCGTGAGACTGGCCCGGGCGATATTGCCGAAGCGAATCCGGGTTCGGGAGGAGTTTCTGTCGCTCGATAACCTGAGTTCATTGAGGCCGGACTCCGAACTCGGCGTGCTCTCGATCGATGTGGACGGCAACGACTACTGGTTCCTCGAGGCCTTGATGCCGGTACATCCACATGTGATCGCCGTCGAGTACAACGCGAGTTTCCTGTCGGCCCCATTGACGGTTCCTTATGACCCCAGGTTCGAAAGGCACCGCAAGCATCCGAGCGGTTGGTACCACGGGGCCTCACTGTCCGCGCTCGCGAGACTGTGCGGAAAACACGGCTACAAGCTCGTTGCAGTGGCAGAAGCGGGCGCCAATGCGTTCTTTGTCCGGGAGGACAATTCCTTGTCGGCCATCGATCCGGCCGCGGCATACCGCGAGAACAGGCTGCGCAACGAATGGTCGGGTACGACGGCGACGGAGCAATGGGCGCGTATCGCGCATTTGCCATTCGTCGAAGTTGCGGGGTAGCCGGGGCAACGCGGCAATCAACAGTCAGCCGTCGGGAAGGTCTCCGCAATTCATGGTGGCTTCGAATCGGAAATCGATTCCTGGCATCGAATCGCATCCAGAATTTCCGCCGCGAAATTCTCCGCCGTGTGACCGGCAAAGGCGGTGCGCGCCCGTTGGCCCATCTCCGTCCGGGTTCGCGCGTCGCGCATTTCGAGCAGCGCCGCGGTCAACTCTGCCGGCCGGTCGACGCTGACGCTCAACCCCAGGCCATATTTCGCGATCAAGCGGCCGATCTCTCCGTGCCGCGTTCCCAGTACCGGCATCCCGGCCCTCCCGGCCAAAACCAGTACACCGCTCATGTAAATGTGATTGCGATATCCCAACCACGCTACATCGGCCGCCGTGAATAATGCATTCTGCTCGATGTCCGTCAGAAAGCGGTCCATCACTATCAGACGGTTCGACGACTCGAGGTCCGCTCCTGGAGCGATCCGAAGCTGGTTGCGAACGCCCGCCGACTGTCTTCCCGCCAGAATGACCACGTAGTTCTCGAGGTCCTCGTGCGATACGAGAGCATTCAGCAGCGAATCGATTCCCTTGCGCTCGTCGATCACGCCAAAAGCCAGTATCGCGATCTTGCCTGCATCGATGCCCAATGCCGTCCGCGCTTCGTCCCGTCCACCCGCAGGATGGAACTCTGCCGGTTCACATACGTAGCGCAACTTCGAAGACAGCGCCGGTGAGCACCAGCCGGACGGCATGTCCTGCACGGACGGATTGATCGAAAACAACATCCGCAGCGTCTTACCACCGAGAATGCGCCTGGCCAGCCGCCACTTGAGGCCCGAGGGAGAACGGGGAGCGCTTCGGCTCTCATCGATATCCAATCGCAAGCGCATCGAAATTCCGCACCAAGGCAGACCTCTGAACGGCGAGCCCAAAATTGCGAGGGCATGGAAGCAATAGTCGATGTAGGGCAATATGACGGCGTCGATCGGGCTCTGCCTGCTCACTTCCGCGGCGGCGCGCTTGAATGCCTTCCAATACAACAATTCTCTGCGTATCAGCCGGTGTTTGCGTACCGCGGGACCGCCGTCAATGGGTAAATCCGCGATCAGGTGCAATTCGACGTCGCCGCAATCAGTCGATAAACACCCAAGCGACGGGTGCGACAAAGCAGCGCGGCTGGTGGCGATCACCACCCGCCATCGTCTTGCGTGCGCGCCCTTGACGATCCAGCGAAGATAGCTTGCGTGATGCCCGCTCGCATGTGGCTCGACGATCAGAACCCGCATTCACCGTGCCTTTTTCATCAGTAGCGCTATAGTAGAGTCATGCGGCACAGCGAAGCGTGTTTTATCCGGTCATATCCGTGAGAGCAGTCATCTGCGGCATTTCTGGCCAAGACGGTGCGTATCTGGCCAAATTACTGCTCGACAAGGGCTACACGGTGATCGGTACGTCGCGCGATGCGCAGACCTCTGCGTTCTCGAACCTTCGCAGCCTGGGAATTGCCGATCGAATCCAGCTCGAGTCCATGGCAACGCACGATTTTCGCAGCGTCCTGCATTTGCTGCGCAAGGTGGAACCCGACGAAATCTACAATCTGTCCGGCCAGAGCTCCGTCGGATTGTCCTTCGGTCAGCCCGTTGAAACCTTGGACAGCATCATTGCCGGTACCGTGAATATATTGGAAAGCATCCGGTTCCTGGGCAACGCCATTCGTTTCTACAATGCCGGTTCCGGCGAATGCTACGGCGATACCGATCCCAGCGGCGCGGTGGAGGACGCACCGTTCCGGCCGCGCAGCCCCTATGCCGTTGCCAAGTCGACCGCTTATTGGCTGGTCGCGAACTATCGGGAAGCCTACGGTTTGCACGCCAGCACGGGGATTCTCTTCAATCACGAGTCGCCGCTGCGGCCGCAACGTTTCGTGACCCGCAAGATTGTCGCCACGGCCTGCCGCATCAAGAACGGCAGCAGCGAGAAACTGACCCTGGGAAATCTGCAGATCAGGCGCGACTGGGGCTGGGCACCTGAGTATGTCGAGGCAATGTGGAAAATGCTCCAATGTGAGGCCGCGGGTGATTTCATCATTGCAACCGGGGAAAGTCATAGCCTGGAGGAATTCGTTCAAAGATCGTTCGCCGAATTGGATCTGGATTGGCGCGACCACACCGTCATTTCCGATGCGCTGTTCCGGCCCACCGATATTTCGGACGGCAAAGGCAATGCCGCCAAAGCACAGCGATTGCTGGCATGGAAGGCGAAAGCGCACATGAAAGAGGTCATTTCGCTGATGGTGGGCGCCGAACGCGAGAGCGCCGTGACGATCAAACCGCTGGCGCCGTGAAGACAGCGCCGGCGGCGGAAGGGACGTTTGCCGAAGCGGCTTGGTTGGTGTGTGGTGTCACAGGATTCTTCTGAAAACGCAGTGTCTGAAGGCGATTGGGCTGCTGCCGTCAGTGGTGTTTGTCTCGCACCGAAACGGCCCGCTCGTAGACTGCCACTGTCTGGTCGATTGTTTTATCCCAGGTGAACAAGGCGGCGCGCTTGATGCCCCGGTCGATCAAGGTCATGCGGCGCTCGTGCACGGCAGCGGCGCCGATCGCGTCCGAGACCGCGAGCGCATCCTCACCGGACAACAGAATCCCGGCGTCGCCCACCACTTCCGGGATACTGGAAGCGTTCATCGCGATGACCGGACAGCCGCACGCCATCGCCTCGAGGGGCGGAAAACCAAAACCTTCGCACCGCGATAGGTACGCCAATGCCACCGCTCCTCGGTACAGATCGCGAAGCACCTCGTCGGGGGGAACTTCGAAAATCCGGTACCGGTTCGGAAGGCGCTCGCTCAGCAACGCCAACTCCGCCTTGGTCAGCTTGCCGCCGCCCACGATGAACAATTCATGGCCGGGGACGGCCTCGAGGGCGAGAACAGCAAGCCGGAAATTCTTGTACACCGCGCGACTACCGACGAACAGAACGTACGGCGGCTGTTGCGGGGCGGTTGCCGGCTCGCGCCGAGTCGCCGCCGGAAAAAACGCCGCCGACGCGCCGAGAAGCGTTACATGGCATCTGGCGTCCGGTATCTCGGGATACAGTCCATGCAGTTCGCGTTTGGTCGCTCCCGAAATGCACATGATTTCCGCCGACCCGAATATGGACTTGCGTTTCTTCCAGGCATGCAAGCGTGCCTGCAGGCCGGGAGTATATTGTTCGTAGATGAAGTCGTAAACGGTGCAAACGGCCGTCATGGCGGGACGGGCCGGCATCCGATAATAGCTGCTGTGCCACAGATAGTTTCGGTACTCATCCGATAATCGCGGTCCAAAAAGCCTGCCGATTTGTCCATGCGCGTATGCATGCACGCGGACATTCGGTGCGTCTTTGGTCACGTCGAGCAGCTTGCGGCCGAGTTTGCTCGTGGTGAGAGGATCGATCATCAGTGCGATGTTCCAGTCGTGGTGCCGCCTTGCCAGATTCGATACCAACTCGAACCAGTACCTGGAAATTCCGCCGTCCGCCTGCAAATCGAAGATCGTGGAATCGAGCAGAAGGTTCTTGTTACCGCTGGACGGACTCATTGAGGGGTTCTATCGAGAGCATTCGGGATGCGATGAATTACAATACACACAGCTTGGGATTCCGAATAGCGCACACGATCCCGTACAATATGACGCGGGCCAAGCGCTGTCTAGCGCGTGCCAGCCGCGCCTGACGTTGGAGCAAACAGTGTTTTCCGTCCGCAAAGTTTTTCGTTCGATCGCCGTATTGCTCGTTTGGTGTCCTGCGCACGGCGCGCATGCCGATGCGGCTGCGCAGGGCAATCCGTTCGTGGTCTTCGATGCGCTTTTATACCAGGGCAGGCCGGACTTGAGCGCGCTTGGCATGCCACGCATCATTCAAATGAATCCACCGCACGGCGCGGGCGATGATGTCGACGATCAGAAGACGCGCGCCACGATGCAAGGAATCAAGGACTACCGCGGCGTGATCTTCCTGGATTACGAGGCGTGGCCGCTCGGCGGAGTCCCAGCGGAGGTCGTCGCCGACCATGTCGAGAAGTACAGCCGCGTCGCAGAGATCGCTCATGAAACCGTGCCGAAGGCGACCTTTGGATACTACGGCGTGTTGCCGTGCCGCGAATATTGGGGACTGGTATTGGCTGACCGCACGAAACTCGATGCGTGGAAGGAATGCAACAGGCAAGGCGAGGCAATCGCAAACCATGTGGATGTGATCTTCCCGTCGGTCTACACGTTTTATGATAATCAACAAGCCTGGGATGTCTACGCGAAGGGCATGATTGCCGAGGCGCGGCGCTACAATAAGCCTGTGTATGTCTTCCTGTGGCCTGAATTCCACCCCAGCAATCCCTTGCTCCGCGGCACCAACATCCCCGCCAAGTTTTGGCGACATCAACTCGAGTTTTGCAGGGCATCGGCTGCCGACGGGATCGTGATTTGGGGCGGCTGGCAGGAGCAATGGAAAGAAGACGCACCGTGGTGGATCGAGACCAAGGCGTTTCTGGCATCGCTTCAACCCTAGACGAAACGCACTCATCCACGCTTGCTGCAGCGCGTCGCAAACATCCTCGGTGCCGGGCCTTGGCGCGTACAGTTCAGCGCCACCGTGCGGCAGCGCTGACCCGATGACCTCGTCATTCATCGCCATCATCGTTGCTTGCTTCGTCCTGTCGTTGCTGGTCACTGGATTCATGCGCCGGTTCGCGCTGCGGCAGCGGTTGCTGGACATTCCGAATGAGCGCAGTTCCCATGTGGCGCCCACGCCGCGCGGCGGAGGGGTGGCGGTGGTGGCCAGTTTCTTTGCGGCGATTCTCGCGCTCTCGTTCATCGAACCGTTGGACGCCCGGCTGCTATCGGCATTGCTGTTGGGCGGAGGCCTGATTGCCGCAGTCGGTTTTCTCGACGATCGCAAGCCGCTCCCGGCGCGGGTGCGCTTTCCCGTGCATGTCCTGGCGGCGCTCCTCGCGGTGATCTTGGTGGGGGGGATTCCTGAACGCGCGTTGGCGAACTGGGGTTTGCATGGGCCGTTGATCGGCTCGATCCTGGGAGTCCTGGCGCTGATATGGGCGACCAACTTATTCAATTTCATGGATGGGATCGATGGAATCGCGGCCGGCGAGGCGGTTTTCATCGCCGGCGCCGGAGCGTGCTTTCTCTGGCAAAGTGGCGATGCCGCTTTGATGTTCGTCATGTTCTCGCTGGCCGCCGCCAGTCTGGGATTCTTGTCGTGGAACTGGCCGCCCGCCCGAATCTTCATGGGCGACGTCGGCAGCGGCTATCTGGGCTTCATGCTCGCCGCACTGGGCATCGCAGCCAGCCGGCGCAGCGAAGTGCCGGCCGAGGTTTGGGCGATTTTAGGGGGCGTTTTCCTGGTGGACTCGACGGTCACCCTGGTGCGGCGGGTGACGCGCGGCGACCGTTGGTTCGAGGCGCATCGCACGCACGCCTACCAGCATCTGGCGCTTCGCTGGAAGGCTCATATGCCGGTCACCGTTTTGGTTCTGCTGATCGATGTCCTTTGGCTGCTGCCCTGGGCCGTGGCCGCCCAGGTGGCGCCCGCCCACGCAGCATTGTGCCTGCTGGCGGCCCTGATGCCGCTGGCCGTGCTCGCCGTGCTCGCCGGTGCGGGCAAGGCTGAGCGGCAAGGCTGAACGGCAAGTCTCAGCGCAAGTCTCAGCGCAAGGCTCAGCGCAAGTCTCAGCGCAAG
>Ga0116229_10004240_pt1 | contig 23518 bp, 26 predicted proteins | sample S1TSphgellanicum_3_FD_87313 | JGI IMG/M metagenome (GOLD analysis project Ga0116229, IMG submission 87313) | Host-associated microbial communities from peat moss isolated from Minnesota, USA - S1T2_Fc - Sphagnum magellanicum MG | ecosystem: Host-associated > Plants > Peat moss > Unclassified...
CCTTTTATAGATAAAAGGTTTTGGTAGTTTTTCAAAGACAATTTTTTTTTTTTATTTTGAGGTTTTTGTTTTTTTTTTTTGTAGGTTTTTTTTTGTTTATTTCTTTTTCAAGTTTTTTTTTTTTTTTTTTTTTTTCCTAATTTGATTCTTGTGACTAGTGGGGGTTCTAAAACATCATTTGTTCTTTTTTCCCCTTTGTGACCCACTTTTGATTTTTCTTTTTCATTCAGACTTGCAGTTATGTCTCTCTCCTTCCTTTCCCCCTTTGTTGGGTGCTTTGTTTAATGGAGCTTACCAAGGTTTCATCATTAATCTCCCCGACTTTTTTTCACATCCCACAACGATTCATTAGGGCTCAGAAAACCCCGAAAAAAGGGGGGGGGGAGGGAGGTAATAACCCCAACACACATTAATTAAAGTTTAAACAGTACAAAGGGGGCAGAAAGCACCACTCCATGGCAACACCATCCTCCCCAAAAATATTCAAGTGGCACCATTCATCCTTAAAGGCCTAATCAATATTATCCTGGAGACTAGGCTCATAAGTAAATTTGAGGGAATTGATGGCTTTTTAGGTCGCCATCCCAACCTCAACAGTAGTGACCCACGCTTGTTGGAGAACATTACAAGAGGAGTAATGTGCATTGAAGTGCATCCTACACCTTTTCAACCAAAGGAAATAAAGAATGAAACTCCTAAGAATATCTAGTGGCTACCTAATAAAAGAGAAACCACCAGCGTGGTAGTGTTGAATTTTGGGAGGATCATCCTTTCTTTCGACAATTAGTTCGTTTAATAAAATAAAAGGCCAAGAACGGGCAATGTCATCTGGAGCCCCCCATTATTGCCAGACCCTAAAGTACGCCTCCCAAGCGTATTTGGCTTTAATGCATTTAAGTAGGAAATGTTGCGATGATTCAGAAAGCCCATCAGGGTGGACTTTGCACATAGGAGGGTTCCCATGCATTGGAGCCAAGTGCCAATAGGGAGCTTATGATTCAGGTTGAGCCAAATGAGAGTTCCAACCTTGCAAGGGCGGGAGTTATGCCAAATTCTGGCCAACACCTGGCAATTCATCAAATTGTTGAGATTGAATTGTTGGATGAAAGAGCGGATTACAAGAACTTTGGACAGTTGCCTCAAGTTCATATATCCCTGCTTAGCCGAATAACCAAAGAAAGGCGAGTCCCCCAAGGGGAAGGTTGCTTGCCAATGCCATTATCCTGGATCCCAGGGGAAACCGTCGATGAAGCTGGTCACAAAAATCCAAAATAAAGTAGATTTGGGGAGCGCAGAGAAGTCTCTGACCATTCTAAAGGGAGCTCCATGTTTATCTTGAAATAGAATTCTGACCGAATGGTAGCCTATAGGTGAGAATGTCACCTCTTGAGAATTCACGGCTTTAATAAGACCGTTAAGGGAAATCCTACGGAATTTAATGGCTTTTACCAAGTTTGGGAGAATTTCCGCCACTCGGTAGATCCATGTGAGAGGGGCGAGATGACCCATTGCCTTGTTGTTGATCTAGTCCCCAATTTTGAAGCCGTTAGGGAATGAAGTTGAGTTCCAAAGGATGCTAGAGATGATGATATCCCTACTTGTTTGATTAGTGACGTGGGAGTTCATTCTAAGTGAGAGGCTTTTCCATTCCCTGTCCTCTTAGTCCCATAAGTCCTTTATTCTTATGCATCCAGCCTTAACAATAGCCCGCCCCTCATTGAATCCACTCACCCCGAAAGGTCGGCCAACATCATTAATGACTAAAGGGTTGCTGAAGATTGGTTGTTTGAGGATTTCCACTTGCAATGTGGGTTTAGTCTTCGCGAGACCTACTTTCAGATTCAGTTAGGATCCAAGGATGCTTTTACAAAACAAACAACTTGTTCTCTGGAGTTTGGGGGCAATAAATAGCTAGTTAATGTCTTTATTCCTTGGGCCTTTCCCATGGACTGGGAGTTGAACATGATCCACACAATGTCTCAATATTTCCTTCCAAGGTTCACAACCGAGGGATAGTCCTTTCATTAGTAACTTAGCAAGAAGGGCTTTGACTAAGCTTTGGGTCAATAATTCCTAGGCCCCTGCTCGAAAAGGGAAGCGTGAGGGAGTCCCATTTTACTTTTTCTCGGGTTTTAATTGCTTTTCCTCCCCAAATGAAGTTCTGAACCACCCCCTTAATTTGATTGCACATTCTGGGATTAGGGTTCCAACAAGTTACCATGTACCACATGGAGGAGAGTAAAACCTGATTAGTTATGAGTATTCTACCTACAAGGGAAAGGTTATAGTTTCCCCATGTTATCATTTTGCCCTTTAGTGAAATCATAAGTTTATCAAAGTTTGCCTTTGCAGGGAGTTGAAATCTAACTTAGATGCCCAGGTAGTGAACCCCTTTGTTCTCAGGGATCCACTTCAGCCCTACCTTTTGACCCCACTCCCAAGCCCGCTTCTCTTTGCTAGCCCAAATGGCGGTAGACTTCCCCCAATTGATTTTCGCCCCGGATGCGAGACAAAAGAGATCCAGTATTGATCACATTATGTCCATGTTGCTTTTGGTTCCCTTAAGATAGAGAGTGGTATCATCAGCAAATGTTTGGTCCCGAATGCAACTTCTTTTTGGGTAAGGTCAACCCCTCCACATTATATTTAGTATCATCCAACATATGTCCAAGGACATCCACCGCTAATACAAATAGGTAAGGAGCCAACAGGCAGCCCTGTTTCACCAATCTAGATAACTTAAAGTCTTTTCTAGATTTTCCATTAACCTTGACCGATGATGAAGCTAGCAAATATAATGAGGAAACCCACTTAATCCATTTGGGGCTAAACCTTAATTTGGATAAGGCTAGAAAAATAAAGCCCCACTTTATTCTATCAAAGGCTTTTTCAAAGTCGAGGAGAAGCAAGACTAGGTCCTGCTCACTCTCTATTGCCCATTTGAGTGATTCCTAGGTTAAAAAGTTATTATCCAGAATGTTCCTCCCCATCACAAAGCCGATCTGGTTGGGTCTGATCACAAATGGTAGTTGTACTTGGATCTTTCGAGCTAAGATTTTATCAAGTATTTTGTAAATATTTCCAAGGAGAATATGGGTTTTTAATTCCCTAACTTGGAGTGATTTCCAGATTTTAGGATCAAGGTGATCATCCCTTTGTTGATGAAGTCTGAAGTTAGTCCTAATGAGAACATTGCTTAAAAGGCTATGAGAAGTGTGGGGGCGATTTCTTTCACGTTTTCCTAAAAGAAATTTGTCGACAAATTGTCGTGGCCTGGTGCTTTATTTTTAGGCAAGAGGTGATGACTTCCACCACCTCTTCCAAGGTCGGTTCCTAGGTCATTTTGGTGTTCATATCCTCCATGATTCGGGAAGGTACACTCTCCCAACACTTCCTTTGGGCTTTTGCAATGTCCAGGGAGTGGGGTTTAGATGTGTACAAACTGGTGTAAAACTGGGAAATATAATGGGAGAGGTCCGCCTGTTTGAATATTGTCGTATCGTCAACCTCCGGTTCTTTCAAGAGGGTGCTTTTCTTACCGACGCGGTGGAAGTTAAAGAATAACTTGGAGCAAATGTCGTCGTACCTTAACCATTTCGCCGCCAAGTGGTGGTTGAAGCGTTTTACTGAAGTCTAGAATAATTCAACTAACTTGCCTTGTGATTTTGAGAGAATTGTGTGTACATGCTCGTTTGTTGGGTTAGATTATAGCTACACTTCCGCTAGCTGAATTTTCCTGGAGTGGGCCTTAACTTGCATACCTTTGAGATGGTTTCGCTCTTTGATTAGCGAGGCATTGCATGTTATATCTCTTTGGATGGTTGTCTCTATCCAAGGTGCCCATCCTGCCTCTCTTGAGGGCTTGGGTGTCTTTCCTTCCCACGCCTTAAGCATCGTTGCCTTGCACGTCTCGACTCTTAGCAAAGAGGAATCAAAATATTTGTTCTGCTTTGAAGATTCAGTTGGTTGTCCCCAAATAGTTAAAACTAAAGGGGAGTGATCCGAGAGCTTGCGTATTGATGTGGTTGCTTCAATTCGCCACTGCCTCGTATCCAAGTCTTGAGAAACAATGAATTTATCAATGTGTGAGACAACTGAACGCATTCCAGATCTGCCATTATCAAAAGTGTATTCCTTCTTAGACATTTTTGGGAAGTTATCTAGCTTCCAAGTGTCCGCCAACCCATATTGAAATGTCATATGATGCCAAAAGGCTACCTCTTTATTCATCATGAAACCTTCCCCCGATTTCCCTCTTTGGTCAGTCTCTTCTAGATGATTGAAATTTCCTCCTATGATGACATGGGAGGTGTTAAACTTGGTTTCATTCAGTCGCTTCCACATCAGTGCCCATTCATTGGAGGTGTGAGCGCCATAAATGTTGACAATTGTGAGGAATTGGAGGTGATTTGGGGGGCAAGAGATCTATCCACCAGAATTGAGGTGCATGCATTCATCCTTTGCAATTGCCCCATTGGGACACCGTGATTCAAGAAAAAGGTTCCTTTCCAAAACTCTACCCCCTTGGTTGAAGTAAGGCAATCCACTTCCCCTAGGTGATGCCCTTGTAGGAGCAAAATTTGTGGAGGCATGGCCAAGGAGGTGACCCATGCCCTAATCTCCTTTTGTTTCGGGGAATTTTTCCCTAGACTTCTCACATTTAGTGAAGCGAGGGTGATGGCCTTTTTATTCATGAGTAGGTTGTTTTAGGGCGGTAGTGTTGCCAATCGATCCTTGCTCCAAAGTTGGCTTTTGATTATTGTCTTCCTTTCGATCCTTCTCTGGTTCTTGAAAGATTGAAGTGTTGCTAAGGGTCGTTGCATTGGAGGCCCAAAAGCACTCTAAGTCTAAGTACATGAAGTGCTTCTTCCTTGTTGTTTGACGAAAGGCCTAGACATTTGAGATCATGTTCATGTAGAATTGGCAGTTTTTTCCCTTAGTAACCTTTCTCAAGAGGAGGTTATGTGCTGGAGCTACAAACTCCACCGGCCTCATTGTTCATGGCTAAAATTACGTCAAGCATCCTCCAATGTAGTTTTTTTTTTACTCTGGATGTTGACAAGGTTAGCTCCGACAAGAATGTGAGCCATGATGGTGCACTCAAAACCTCCTTTGTTTGGTTCTTCCCTCTAGCTCCACTCTAGATTGAGTGCTTCTTCCATTGGTAGCTAATGCCTTAGGACATTATCTTCTAAACCAGCTACCACATGTTTAATTAGTTCTTCCATAATTGATTGGGAGGACCAACCCTCCTCCCCTTCTCTTTTTACCCTTATTCCAAATTGGAGGTTTGGCAAGGCTTTGTTTTTTGAGTGGACCAGGATTTCCGCCAGTGAGTTTTTTTCTCTTGTGAGGATAGGCCAAATCCTCATTTTGCATTGTTTTGCTCTTTCTGGTAGGAGAATCCCTAAAGATTCAAAGGAGTGGTGGAGCTTTGATTGTTTTTTACCTCTCTTTTCCCCAAGAACTTTTGCTGGCGAAACATCAAGTTGGGAAGGATGGTCGATTGCAGGGCGTGTTGTTGTTATTTTGACCTTGTGCTTCTTCTTTCCTTGGAAGGTCCAACTTTCCTCCAATGCTTCTAGGGTTTTCTTGAAAAAGCCTAAAACTCCAGCCTCTCATTCAATGTTTCAAATGGGTTGGCATTTGCCCATTTCCCTTGAGACTTCCCATCGCTCCCTTTTGGGAGGTTGAAAGTTAGTTTCTTCTTTGGTGTGCTGCATTTTTCCTCCCCTTCTTCTAGTCCTTTGTCTCTTGGTTGAACCGCGATTAGGTTTTCAATTAATGGATGGGTCAAAAATTCCTCCAATTCTCCCATTGTTTGATCCTCCTCATTGATAATAGGGGCCTTTTGTCTTCATTGCTCCGAGGTAGGATTCTTCTTTATGTTTTTGGTTGTGGGGTTTTCTGAGAGAGGTCATAGCACATGGCCTACTTCCGTTTCTATAGCAGGAGTGTTTGTATTTGCTGTCTTTTTGTGGTTTTTGCTCCTAATCTCATGATTCCTCTAATGTTTTTGATGGCAAAGATGGTTTTGCTAGGAGGCATGGATTCAAAACCTCTTGCCACTCTTTCGTTCCAGGTTGGAGCTTACTCGCAAGAGTGCTCCCATTCAAGATTGGCGTTTTGGAAATGGTACAGGCACGGGCGAAGTGACCAAATTGATGACATTTCATGCATTGATTAGGTAGACCATAGTACATGAATTTTTGCAAAATTGTGTCCTTTGGAGTTGCGCTCTCCACAATTGAAAAAATGCAAATGTGGCCCACAAGTCTACTGATGTTTTGGATCTCCACCATTAACATTAGCCCTGCAGGTCTTTTCACATATGATTCCACTGGCTTTATTTCCAGGACCTTTCCAATTTTACTTGCCATTATTGTGAAAGCTTTGTCATTCCTGAATTGTTCATGGGGGTTTAGGAACTGGACCTTCACCGTGTGCGTGAGCATTACCTCCACCCCTTGAGTGTTTGAGTTGAAGTTTGAGACGTACCTAGACAAGAAGAAATTCATGCCGCTCTACTCAACCGAGGTGATTTTCTGGGTTGTTTTGGTTTCTTCATTTGAAAATAAAGTTTCAAAGAAGTCGTGCGTTAATAAGGTAACTGAGACAAAAGAGGTCGACAAGTGAAGCTTCAAGCAGTTGTTTAGGACCTTGATCGTTGGTTTGCTTCCGATGGTTCATCTGATGAGCATCCTATGCGCCTTTCTGGCAGCGCCTTCTTGCATTATCGTAACCATGTCTAGTGGAAAATCCGCATCGAACTTTAGGTCATTGTCCATTGGCCATGGGCCTTGGGGTCTTTCTCCTAAAAGAGAAGTGACTCTTGATTCGTTGCTTAGAGGCGTCTTCAATGGAAAGATGGTTGTAACAGGTGTGGAGGCTATTGTCCTTCTTTTTTGCGTTTGTTTCAAGCTCAGAGCTTTTGCCTTAGCGGTCGTGAGGTCTTCATGAACAACTTGACTTACAACAGCAGCTTCCAAGCCCCCAAACCCAACGCCCAAGCTCACATCCACAAAGATAAATTTTGAAATACGAGGAGAGGGATGGAGTTGAGGAGGTATTTCGACATTGGGGATCTAATTTTTTTGTGCGACCGCTTCCACCGCGTTTTGTGCCATCGCAGGGGAGGAGCTTGAGGCATTGGAGGTCAAGGAGCATCACCATCATTACGATCGCCATCACTCAAGAGTTGAGTTGCCTTTTCAACTTTTCCGTGCTACAATCATAGCACAAAGCCTCCAAAAGTTGTTGAGTTTGCAGGCGCATTATTCCCGTGCTGGAGATCTTTCAAAAATGACCTTTTTGTTGACAAACCGCTTGTCATAGGTCGAATAACACGATCATTTTGCGCCAACAAACTAGCAGACCAAGCAATAAGCGCAGGACGTCCGAGATTGAGCGATGGAAAGAGAACTAAGGCACCACCACTGCCATTAGGGATTAGGAGTTTGTTTCATAGCAACCGCTACCTTGGCCGTTGGATGCAAGCGTACCACTGTTGGATACGTTCCAAGTGGTGCGTTCTCCCTTCATTCGTTTGTTGATCGGAGAGGAATTACTTACCATCATTGTTTCTCCCGGTTGTTTCGAGACCCGTGAATGCTTCACGAGTTTCGACATGAGCATGCTCCGGCCAGCTTTCCGGATCCAATCAGCCACCAAAATATGCTCATTCAATCGCAAGATCTGCTGCACTTCTAAATCTGACGCCAAAATTGTCTTTACCATTGAACAAAGCAAAAGAAAACAGAAAGAAATTGTTCATAAACCCCTAAGAAAAGAGTGCTCCCCTAATACACCTCCAGAGAGTGGGGAGCCCATGCGCGAAGAGTCGCAGAGAATACTATTCATTAGGGCTCAGGGAAGATGGGTTGGGCTGCTGCACTTACTTTAATGCTTCATTTGAAATTTGGTTGTGCACATTTGGATGGATAGGAATGGCATCGTTTCAGAAATTAAAGAATGGGCCCTTCATTGCTTGATTCAGCCATGCAAGCCCGGCAGGCCCAAATTTGGTCTTAAGAATTACACCCAGGAGCTGGCCAAATTGAGGCCCCTGCAAATTTTTGTGTAGGCTCATGCTGGAGGCCCCAAAATAATAATAATAATAATAATAATAAAAGAAATAAAGTTTTAAATTTTTTATTTTTTTTTCCCCATCATACCCATCAGGTATCACAAGAGAAAAAGAGTTCAGGCATTTTGGAAAGCAAAATGCCTGCCAAAGTTGGCAACTACCATAGTACCTTGGCAGCTTCAACACATGTATGTCGAATAATTAATTAATTAATTTGAAATTGTTGTTTCCAATACTGAAATGTTCTTGAAGATTGGATAATTTCCTTCACAAAAAATTGATATTTGAAAAAACTAAAAAAAATAAAAATTCAACATTTCTGAAAACAAATATAGTTAGTGTCCAAGCTGCCAAGGCAAGGTAGTAGTAGGGTATGATCAATTTTTTGAAATGCCCAGATAAATAATGTGCCCTCCAGATATTCACTAGAAATTTTCTGCCAGTCCCTTAAGCATATTATGCAGTGTCAGCAGATGCAAATTGGATATATAATAAATATATAATATAATATTATATATATATATATATATATATATATGAAGAAATGGGTTAGCAAAGCTAGTCATCTTAAGGGTGACGTGGCAATAACCATGTGGTGGGGTTTGGCCACTTTTGACCTACTCAACTTCAAAAAAATTCATCTTAATCTTGTCATGTCTAGTCATGAAAGAATGGAATGGAATGGAATGAAAAGGAAGGGAAAATCATGTGAAGATTAACAGATCTAAGTACTACCTAAACAGATGAAAATTTAATTAATTTTAATAAACCCTCAAAAAATAAAAATAAATAATAATGCCTAATCCATCTAAGTATGCACAAAGTGCTTTTAAATTTTACCTCAATTAAGGTCAAATAATAAATATTTTATTTTGCTTTCAAAAGCATGTTCAAATGATTCAAGTTTATTCAATTTTAGACATGGCTTGAGTGATTTATGCCTATATTAGGATGCAATTTAATTTGAGCTTCTTTTTTTGGGTTTTTGGGAAAAAAAAACTCCAAAAACAGTTAGTTACCCTAATTACAAAACAAAGAGGGCTCATTTATATTTGAAAAGAAATTGACTACAGAAAAAGCTCAACAAATTTGGGTCTTCTCTCCACAAATTTGAGCTTCTCTTGTGCATTTTGGACAGATTCCAAAAACAGTTAGGAAAAAGAAAGGACCAATTGAATCTTTGAAGAATTTTGTGTGCTTCTTAAGCTCAACAAATTTGAGCTTCTCCTTTGCTTTTTTGGGTTTCTTGCCAGGGGTTTTGTTTTTTTGATGTTGGCAGCTTTGCATTGGTACTGCTTTTGGAGTTCAATCCATCCTTTGCATTTTGGAGCTGAGTGAATTATGCCATTTTGCTTGGACTCTTTGTGTTTTTTTCTACTGAATTGGAATTGGGTTTTGTTTGTTTTTGTAGCAACAGTTGAGTCTTTGCTGCCTGCAACTCCATTGAGGGATTGGGATTCTCTCTTGGGAAGAAGAAGAAGAAAAGAAACAAGAAGAAGCTGGTGGGTGGGTCGGTGGACTGGGAAGTGGATGCAGAATTCTGCTGGTTTTGGAGAATGGAAACCATGATGATGGTAATTGGGTCAGGTCCTCTTGTGAGTTGTGATGGATCGAGAGCTGCCGCTGCTGCAAAGGAGCAGACTTTGGTGAACAAAACCTCCTCCTCCTCCTCTTCCTCCTCCTCCAGATTGCACTCCAAATTCAAGCCAGCAACAAGTGTTGTTCCCAGCAGAGTAGGAGTTTTTTGGGGGAATGAAAAAAGAGTTTGGGATTTTTTTGGGAAGAAATTCGTGTTTAGGAAAGGCTTGAAAACTGGGGTCCAAAGACATCCCTTGACACCATCAAAACTGGCAATTGGGAGGTTTCCAAAGGGAGTAACAACAACGGTTATGGAGCTTTTCTGTAAGACAGACACTGAACACTGTGGAGCAATCTTTGAAGATGTACCTCATGTCACAGATTGGCTTCCTGACCTCCAGGTTTTCCACCACATGACTTTCAACCCTAATCCTGACTTGACCTAATCCTTCAGCTTCTTCTTCTTCTTCTTCTTTTGAGGTTGAACAATGTTATCACAGAAATTCTCACAGGATCTAAACATTTTCCTCAGTATTACAAAAAGATGGATTCTGAAAAAAAAGGGGGAAAACAAAAACCCCATGGTGCAACAGTATATATGATGTTCAAATAGGAATTAATTCATGTTGCTCTTCGAAGATTTATCCATCATGTACAATTCCAAACAGCATGGGGCAACGATCTTGTTGGATTGGGGTCTTGCAGACATATCCAAATCCCCTGAAATTCAACCCTGCATACTCAGCTGTCAAGTGGGTAACTACTCCTTTTCAAACCCTGTCTCTCTCCTCTCTTTTTTGCCAAATGTGATTTTGAACACCCATCCATGAAACAAACGATAGACCCAATTCCTCAGTTCAAGATAATTTTTTTCCTTTGTGAAAAATTTCAAAACTCGGGTGTGTCTGGATTGTAAAAGTGCTAGTTTCTTCAATTCTGTTTCATGGAAATTACATACTGAATTTCAGATTATGAGTCCCTTTAATTTTTTTGTTGATTTTTTATATGTTGTAACCTCCAGCAGTGGGATAGTAGAAGAATTACAAGGTGCTGGTGATTATTTTCTGGATGGGTGGTTTTTTATTTATTTATTTTTTTGCAGGCAATATTTCGTGGAGAATGATGCTGTTGTTACAAAAGATGTATGTTTGTCCTGCCCATGTCACTTACGATATTTACATGGTCCAATTCTCTTCTATACACTTTTTTTCTACAAATTTTCGTGTTTGGGCAATAATAGTCATTGAGATCTATTATACTTCATTGTTTAACAGGCAGTGGTAAAAATGACAACCCCCTGGGAAGGCATTCATTTTCGGCGTGCTGGACCTCGTGAGAAGGTAATTTTTTGTCTATTCTTTTTAGGAGGAATTTGTTTTAGCTCAATTCTAAGAAGGTGCTTTCTTCATTGAAAGTCTATGGATCAATTGCAACATCACCAATTTCAGAATCTTGGGATCAGACTAAAATCTCATTGGTTGAGGTGGGTGAACAAGTTATGGCCTGTTGTTGGGTGAAAGGAAGAAAAATGTTAAAAAAACAGAGTTGGAAGTGAAAACCATACAAAAGACCAAGATTGATGTGGAGATGAATTTATGGGTTTTTTAACTTAGAAAATTCAATGGGTGGTAACTGGTCTTCAGCCCCCAATCCATTAATGATATGTTTGAGCAGAATACATATAATTTCTGGAAGAAAGAAATTCTATACAAAAGATATGCCAGCAATAATAACATGACAATTATTTTTTCCTCTCTCTCTATGAAATATTGCAGATTTACTTCCAGCCAGAGGAAGTGAAGGCATGCATTGTGACTTGCGGGGGACTATGTCCAGGAATAAACACAGTTATCCGTGAAATTGTCTGTAGTCTTTGGTTCCAATATGGAGTGCGAGACATCATTGGAATTGTGGTTTGTGACTATGATCTAAATCCTCCCACTATTTATTTTCCTCATGACAAAATGTATGTATGTGATTGATCATATGGCTGCTGTGGGTGGGTTTAGGGTTTCTGATCTCATTTGATTGCAGACTTCAGTCATCTGCTAACTGGAGAGAGTTGGACTTCAATTGCCCATAACAAACAAACAGTTTGAGGTTGGGGACAATTATGATAGTTTTTCTTTTTTTGCAGGGTGGCTATAGGGGATTTTATGCCCGCAACACACAGACTCTGAACCCCAAAGTAGTGAATGATATTCACAAGCGTGGAGGTACAATTTTAGGCACCTCGCGTGGTGGTCATGACACTATGAAAATTGTCGACTCAATTGAAGATAGGGACATCAATCAGGTGAGAGAAAATGCAATGTTGCAAATTTTCTGAAATATGTACCCAATCAGAGGTTCTATGACACTCTTCTACACTCACTTGGTTATGAGGTTAGCCAGTCATCAGAATTTTTCATCAAGTTCTTTGTTTCACAGGTGTATATTATTGGTGGAGATGGTACACATAAAGGGGCAGATCTCATCTACCAGGCATGCTTTTTCTCTCATGTCCATATGTTTTTTTGGTGAAATCGTTGACAAATTTATCCTCCACTCTGCACACATACCCAATCCAACTGTGAATGATAATATGGAATTGACACTTGGGTCCAATTCTTGTTGAGCAGATGTCTGTGGGTTATGTTGTGTAGGAGATCAAAAGGCGTGGTCTGAAGGTGGCTGTTGCATGCATTCCAAAAACAATTGACAATGACATTGATGTACGATGCACTTGTCATCTCTACTATATGTTGTTATCTCGTATCTTGTAATTGCAGCCATGCATCATTGGCAGCTTTTCAACATCCATTTTTTCTTTGGGTATTTACTATTTGCACCTCTAGTTGTATAGGATCATCAGTCAGGCTAGGATGTTGATTTAGTTTTTCACCTTTGGACTCCAATGATTTATGGTTCAACTTACTGACATATGGAAAGGAGGGATGGTCAAATGGACATCCTGGTCTACAAAAGATTGAAGAAATCACACCAGGAAAATTGTGGGAACCCTAAACCCTAAACCTGGGTCAGAATGAGTTTTGCCAGAATTGCTATAATTTGCATCTAGGCTATGAGGGATGCAGATCATAGACAAGTCATTTGGATTTGACACGGCAGTTGAGGAAGCCCAAAGAGCTATTAATGCAGCACATGTGGAGGCTGAGAGTGCTGACAATGGCATTGGTGTTGTTAAACTAATGGGTCGCTATAGTGGTATGTATTCCTGCCTGCTGGATTTTCTTCTCTCTTTCAACCCATTTGGTTAGTCTCAGAGCTAGCATATATATATATATATAGTATCTCCACCAAATCACTTGGTTTTAAGGGAACCTCCTATTATTGATCTGGAACTAGTTCAATCGAGCCTGGCTTCAGCAACATCTAGTTATATTTTTCTAAAAGTGCCGCTGATTGTGGATGTTTTGTTTGTTGGTGCTTTGTCAATGGGTAGGCTCAATTGCTTTGTATGCCACACTTGCAAGTCGGGATGTGGTAAGACTTCAACGAAAATATCATTTTTGTAGTTTGTGTTTGTGAGCATCTAGGGGGCAAGTCATTTGGGAATTTGTATTGATTCAATTTGACTTCCCTAAGCTCTTGAAGTGGGTGTGGGTGGGGGTGAAAATGTCAGGATTGTTGCATGATTCCAGAAGCTCCATTCTATTTGGAGGGTGCAGGAGGGTTATTTGAGTTTGTCTATCGTCGTTTAAGAGAAAATGGTCATGTTGTACTTGTGGTTGCTGAAGGTGCGGGTCAAGATCTTGTTGCCCAAACCTTACAATCCAATGAACTCATTGATGCTTCTGGAAACCAGCTCCTTCGTGACATTGGATTCTGGCTTTCTCAACAAATGAAGGTGATTTATTTTTCTAACTCACCCTTACAGGTGTGAACTCTGAACAAGTAAATTTGTAATTTCAAAGGGTTGAAAAAATGTCTTGTGACCCATCAATTCTTTTCAAGAAATCTGTACTCAAGCTTGTGGAAAGTGTAGAAAAAATACATAGCAGGAAATCTTTCCTTGACTTTGTAGCTGACTAGATATGTTGACATTTGTGGGTAACCTGAGCTATCGTCACAAGTGACAGTGAATAGTTACAGTTCATTGTCTAGAGGTCGCTTCCATTTTCTAAGTGCTGATTTGAAGTTAAGTGGATTCTTTTTTGAATTTTGCAGGACCATTTCAGTAAGTTGTACAAGGAGCCTGTGACGCTGAAATACATAGGTACACATTCTGTCGCCTAATTTTGTTTACTTGCTAAACACCACCTGTTCATTCCTCAAAAATTGATGTTCAAAATGCTCACAGTATTTTATCCAAGTCCCAGACAAATTTGTAGGTGAACCCAAGCTGCTCAGTTGCTGTTTCAATCGTTCAGCCTCTAGTCCCATGAGGAAAAATTCCACAATGAACTATTGATAAAATGATGACCCCCTTGTATTTATTGGGTGCTGCGCACCAATGACCAACACCAGGTGCACCATGGGTATTTCCAATGTCCTGATTTTTGCCTCCTGCATAGTTCCAAGCACAAGTGTGAATATGTGCCTTAAGGATCAGTATAGATAGATATTTAATCATAAAGTACTTGGAGAATTTTCCTAGTGTATTTGGAGTTTAGGGTTTAGCATGACTATCCATGGCTATCCCTCGCTAGAAAAGAGGAGGGATCTTATGCCTAATCCTTAAGAGTGGGAGGGATCTTACACTTACTTGTAGGGGTGAGGTCCCTCCCACTCTTAAGGAGTAGGTGAACAACCCTCCTCCCCTTGCCTACGCCTCATGATCTACATATGTTGAGGTTCATTATAACCTTTACCTTGTGCTTTAGGATGGGTAAAGGCCATGGGTGGAGGACATTCCCAAAATGTGTGGGCTGGACTTGGCTACCCCCTTGTCTCAAGTGCCTTATTTAAAGAATGCCCTCCACCTTGGGGCTTTATGCTACACAAAGAAAACACCCATGTAATCTGCATAACTGCTGCAGATTGTGTCAGAAAACTCCATCATCTACCTACATGGGTCAGTTGTACATCAGAACAGCCTGCTATTACATTGAGTGATAAAGAGCATGACTGGTGGCAGATCCAACATACATGATCCGGGCAATACCTGGCAATGCAGCGGACAATGTCTATTGCACTCTATTGGCACATAGTGTCATTCATGGTGCAATGGCAGGATTCACTGGATTCACAGCTGGTCCTGTCAATAACCGCCATTGCTACATTCCTATCGCTGTAAGTTCATGTGTTTTCAGGGGAAAATTGTTTTGTGTTGAACCGAAGACCCAATATGTGTTGTACAGCAGAAGAGTCCAGACATGCAGCAATCATTTGAATTCTATATGAAGAACCTCTGAAAAGAAAGGATTGCACATTCTCTTCTCACTGTATGTCTTGTCAATCAAATTTTCTGTCTTTGTTACATACCAGGATTGCTTGCCAAGTGTATAATAAATCCTCATTCATTTTTTCTTGCAAAAAAAATTTGTTCAATTTCACCTCACACACATATATCCTTCCTCTCTCCATTTCTTGACTCCAATCTGTATGCCATCTACATGGGTCGATTTCACTTGACTTAACTGGAATTAATTCCATTTAGGTATTGATTTGTGTTGAAGCAGAGAGCAGTTGAGACACAACGACGTGTTAATGTGAGTGACCGCATGTGGGCTCGTTTGGTGTCATCTACCAATCAGCCAGGCTTTTTTCATGACAAAGATCTGCAGAAGAGAAATGTGATGATACAGACAGAGAATGGAGACAATGACTTTACAGAGGTTAGTTACATGTCCAAATACCTAAAATGCTATATAAAAGATTCAAGTGTTCCCAACACCTCAGTTTCTGAGGAGCTTCTCTTCACACACACTTGACATAAATGCAAAATTATTTTCAGGATGAGTACGAGACAAATGGAGATTCTCAGGTTAATCGGTATACAGACAATGGGTCTGAGAATCTGAACACAGAAGATGCAGAGCAGCCAGCATTGGTTACAACGATCCCACCTGGAGACCCAAATGTATCACAGAACAACCATGCACCCTGAGAATCACCCCCAGACTTGGAAGAACAAAAGAAACAGGTCAGCTGTAAGACTGTACTAAATTTTGAAAACAGCAGATTTTGCACATAGTTTAGGGTTTATATCTATATATATGAACATTGGAAGTTCCAGAGGTCAATCATGATTTTTTCCAAGGCAGAAATTCATCACTAGTAAGTCCTTCAGTCATAAGAATGGGTGTTTTGCTTCTTGAGCTACAAGTATTGCTGGAGCAAACAAGAGATGGGTTGCAAGACTAGGGGTGAGGGTAGCATACTTGTTATACCTCAGAATGGATTCCATATCTTTTTTTTGTTGTGTCTCCTTGGTTGGCAGCCCCTTTCTTCCTCAAGCATGAGAGTTTGATGGGTGTTTTTTATAAAAATCATTTACACATCCAAAAGCTTTAGTGGCTTGTGGTGCATAGTGCAAACACTTAACTTTGTGTGGGTTGTCTGCAGTTCCACTTTGTCGTCATCTTCTTCAGATCAACTGTCTGGTGTAGCAACATCCTCCTGTTTTTTTCCATGACCTGCTCATCATCAATGCAGCCCCCCCCTGTAGATAGTGTCATCTTTGCTGCGATTTAGAGTTTCTGATCTCTTTCCTACACCTGCACATTTCTGGTGGTCATGGTTTTTTTTTGATCATTTACACATATGGTTCAGATGTTTGCTAGAACTGACATTCAACCAGATAATTACCCGTTCGAGGAAGGCTTTTGTATTGGATAGCAAGTGTTGCCTCAAATGGCAAGCTAATAAAATTAGCAGCACCATCTTTTGGCACTCTTTTCCTACATAAAAGTCATAATCACCTGAGCCAGATTGACAAGCTGCTCTGCAACTGTCTTTTGCAGTCAATTGTTGCCAGTAACTGGATGTAGGAGGGAGCAGCTTACAAGATAACATCATGAGTTTTACGATGCCTCACTCAGCAGCAAATTTTCATAAATGGTTTCAAGTCCTGTTGAGGGGGCTTAGGGGGTGTGCAGTAGAAAATTGAAATGTTCATGAATTCAATCCAATCATGGATCTTTCTATGAGTGCACATTTTCCTTTTGCTTTTGTTAGAGCCGCTGCATTTCCTTCTTCTTTTTTGTTTGAGCTTTGCTTTGTTAGAGCTGCAGCATTTCCTTTTTCTTTTGTTCGAGCTTTTATTGTATCTAAAGCATTGTATCTTGTAGCCAGCAGGCAGAACAGCAGAAGGGGCCTGCATTGGCCACACCATCTTTGCTTCTCCTTATGGAGCTCAATTCTCCTTTGTCTTCTTCCACTTCACCTTCCTCAATCTTGAATGGGAGCTTGTTCCAGCACTCCTGTCCTTGGTACCTACCACATTATATAGGGTGGTAGGTAGTAAAGTAAACCAGGTGTAGGCAATGATTTTATTTTTTGGAAAAAGAAATTGGGAATATTTTGGACAAATGTATTTTTCTAGTGTAAATTCGATTAGTTTTGCTATTTTTGGGCAAATTTTCCCCAAATTTGAGAGAAATGTGTTTTCCTAGAGTAAATTTGACTAATTTTTCTTTTTTATTGGGGGGGGTGGGGGAGATTTCCCAAATTTGCGATATCACAAAATTGAAGTAAAATTTTAATTTAATTTAAAAAACTGGTTGTTGTAGTATGGTAGTATTAGGACCTGCTGAATAAAGGGAAAGTGGAAAAAAACAAACATGGGATTTCGATTTCAGGGTATTGAACCCGACGTGAATCGAACACGCAACCTTCTGATCTGGAGTCAGACGCGCTACCATTGCGCCACGGATCCCACTGGTGATTGCTTCCTCGTACAGTTTATATTTATTAACTTTGACAAAGCTCTACCTTCTTATATTCCCAGTTAGGGTTTGACACAAAAAGAATATCAGGTGTACCCAAAAATGCCTTTCCTTTAAAGGTTGGCAATGGCTTTAAATGCAGGTAAGAATACACTTGGGAAATGCCAATCTCTACTTCTTTCCATTGCCAAAGAATTTCATTTTTTCAAAACTCCCAAGTATCAATAATAATGTGTGCTGTGCAAGGCTTTGAATTGAAGAAATATCAGTTCTTGATAACAAAAAAAACTGTTTTCAACGTAAAAATTTGAATGTTCAGCAGTGACCCTTCAATTTCAACAGCCATATAATCAAATCTCCCACAACCAAAACAGCACAACAAAATGCAAACAGAAGTGTGACAGTAATTATTCAACAGAGCAAAGCAAATGCACAATTCCTCATTTGACATTAGTAAAGAAATCAGATGCACCAAAATGCCAATCAACAATGCCCTAACAGATAAAGTTCATTTCCAGTAAAGTCCTTAAAGCATTAACATTATCATTATCATGCCTGTAGGAAGTGCCACAGAGGCAGGCAACAACTTCACAGAATACATGCTAATGGGAAAACAAAAAAAATTAGAACACACTCTCTGTTGGAAGGAAATAATAGAACATTTCACCACAAAACTTTGTTAAGTGCTTTGAGCACACAAATAAAATAATCCATTTACATAAAAGTGGTATGGTTAAAACGTTTCCATAACCCGAGCTTTTTCTTTCTTTGGAAACTAAATTCTTCCTTGGTTCTAACTTCTTGCAGCTATGTCAGATTTTTATCCATTGCAGTGCAATTTCCTCCTACATTGCATGCAGCTACACAGTGTACATCTGTGGCAAGTCTCTATGTTCCTATCATTTTCCCATTGGGAAAACTAGTGTTCTATTTCCAGCAATCTCTAAAACCCAACATCAATCTCATTAACCCCATTAACTGCAGAGCTACCAAACTGTGTGTATCACTCAACAGTTTCACCTCCCCATGAAAGGATTGCATCTTGTTGGCTTTCTGAGACACTCTGCAGAGCAAAGTATGGGGAGGGTTGCCAAAAAGGAAAAAAGAAAAAAGCTGCCTTCTGAGACATTCAGAACAAATTACTTTAGCCTATAATGCTTATAGCACACATTTTGCAGCTCCCATGTTGCTTGCTTGATTGCTTGCCATAGCAGCAGGCAGAAACTGCCACATTCTTTCTGTTGATGGAAACAACATTTTCTTTACATGTCCAGAAGAAGAACTTGCATGGAAAGATGTAGCCACCTCAATCAATCCTTTGGTCTTGCTCAAATCAGCTGTTTGTTCTGAAAGTGCTCTTTGTGGGCAAAGAGGACCAAAACCTGTAAAGAATAGTGAAGAAAAACAAACCAACCTCAGAACAAAAACTGACCAAAAGCACAAATAGAAAAACAACCCACTTGACATTCTTTCATTTGCTTTCCATGTTTGCTTCTACAACAAGCCATCCTCCAATATAGGTACCCAAATAACTAGTCCAAAACCCCAAAGGGGGAGAAAAAAAAAGGATCTCTCTAAGTACCTCAGTAGAGAGAAATCGCAATGCAAATCTGTCTCAGAGATTGAGCCTGGTGGCCAGCAGTCTGTCTTTCCTTCTGTTCAGCCTGCATTTCCTCCAGCTTGGCTTACTGTTGTATCTGCTCTCTCTGACAGGCAGGCGCCAATTGTCTCCTCAACTGCTCCATTGTACTTGCACCGACTGTCACTCTTGTCTGCTCCAATTCTTTGCCCAAATAAGTTTTGTTTGTTTGTTAGTACAGTATACAAGTAAGTAGCTCGCTTCTTCTCCCTCTACCCAATCTGCTAACCGCTTGAATGTGTCAACAGAGCGGTGCCCTGTGCGGATGCTCCTGCTTCCTTTGATGAAATCTGGTCCTTACACTTCCTTCCATTCTCTTGGGAGTCGGAGGCCCTGACAGTATCTGACTGAACATATAATCGGGGATTGCGAGGTCCGAATTTGCAAACAATGGGTAATGATTCCTGTATGCTGCTGCCGCTGTTGTTGGAACTCCAGGCTCCGTGAACGAGAGTTTTCTCTTCCTTGCCATTTTGGCTTTGGGTGTGGAAGGCATTAAATTAGCAGCTGAGCCATCATCGCTCGGCGAGTCCTGTGCTGCTGCTGCTGTACCTACCACGGCGCCGCTGCTTCCCCTATGCGCTAGTATGTGGCCGCCTCCAAAAGAAGAAGAGATCAGCTCTTCATTCAATGAGAAGGAGAGCGTGAAGTCGTGAGGGTTTTCTTGGATGCCGATCAGCTTGCACAGCATGGAGCAGAAGCGAACGGGATCAGCAATGCTGCGATGGCATGTTTCGCAGTAGTGGAGTGCGCCTTTTGTGAACTTGGGTTGCGGTTTGCTTTGCAAGAACAGGATCTTGGCGGAATTGATGGTGTAAGTTTGAATGCTACTGATGTCCAGGAATTTGCTTATGTCCACAATGCGCACCACGTCGCGATGTGACGCTCGTCGCACTTGAATCGTGGAATGTCCCGCATGTGACTCCGCCACGCACGTCGGACACAACGGCCCCTCGTAACAACAGTGGAAGCAGAAATGATTCTTCTCATTCTTGCCCATACCACTGCGGTTGCTGTGGATGCCGCAGTGCCCGAAAAACTCGTCAATGGACAGGAATGGAGCCAGCCATCCCGGCCCCTCCCTGTGGGCAAATTTCCCCCCCACCACCATCTCCTCTTCCCGGAATCGCAAGGTCTTCAGTTCTACCGAATTTTGAACTACTACAGACTCTAGAATTGTTCTCAGCGTCCGACCAACTGGGTGATTGTTTTCTCAATGCAAAATATTCAATCTCACACCTAGCAGCAGCCTCCAAAGCTTGAAATCTCACTACCCAAGAATTGTCTTTGCTTAAATCTCAAAACCTAAATGCCGTAATTGGGGGCGTGGGGTGGGGATCTCTAGATTGAAACCCCAGACTTGTTCTCTAAGCGACTGATTTCTTTCTCTCCCAATTCAAAATCTCCGCTATTTTACAATGCGAAAGCTCTTAAACATTGATGCCGATGGGCGTGAAGAAAGACCGAGCGACCGACAGACACAATCGTCGTAACTCTTTCAAGCGCAAAAGTTCCTCTAAGATTTCAGCTGAGACAGACAAGAAGAAGAAGAAAACTTGAAGAAGACGAAAGAGAAGGAAAAAAATTAGGAACGAAAGGCGGAGTTGAGCCGGTGATAAAAAGGAGAACTGCAGAAACAAAAAGACAAAAGCAAGTGCGGCAAGGCAAAGCGCCCGAAAAAAAAAAACAAAAAAAAACGTGAAGTCGGAAGAGTCAGGAGACATCGGAAGCCGGCGAAGAAACTACGCCCTTACAAAACAAACAAACCCTAAAAACAATTTTAAAAATTAAAAAATTAGAAAAGATTAATAAATACAAGAAGAAAAGAAGCAGGAATTTTTTTTTAGGGCATTAAAAAAATACTAAAATTATTTCTGACATCACTTCTCAGGTTTTTTTTTTCTTTTTTGTGATGTTGCCTCACTGACCATCATGCAGAAGGAGATTTAGCCACGTTTGGCTATAGACAAGCTATGAAAGTAGAAATTTATTCAAATCCTTTTTATATCCAAGCTAGCTACTTGCTTGAACAATGTGTAGAAATATGGCGATCTCGTTAGAACCGTAGATCTTTTTCCATTTTGGCGATTAGCCGAAAAAACACCAGTGAATATTCTGAAGAATATTTTTGAGAAAAACTTTCGCCACATGGCGAAATTAGCCACCCGCCACCCCCGCCTCCCCCAAGAAAAAAAAAAAAAAACGTGGGGCAGGTGCCATAAAATCCGCGGGTTTATGGAAGCGACAGGAAGGGGGGGGAGGATGATGCTACGAAAGCGAAAGAAAGACCGAAGACCGACGGTCACTAGGACACGGACTTGGTAGGCCGTCTCCTTGCCTGGTGGATTACAGGCAGCTCCTTCCCGGTAGCCCCTATGGTCTCAGGTGCTACGCAGTCAAACAGGCCACGTAGCTAGGTGTGCGTTCCAGGATTCCGTCTTTCCAGAACAGTGTGCGGCACGTCACTGAAGGGGTTGGCCGGTGGGTAACGTGGCGGTAATCACGTAATCTGCGGATGAGAAAGTGATCACGAAACTTCGTCCGTTTCCTTTCCTAATATCACTTACCGCATTCACACCACGTGTCCACTACCCGACACGTCACTCCAGCTACCGCTAATCTTGCTTTTTAAAAAATTCTTACCTCCACCGTTCCCAAGTTCCGCCGTCGCTATGGCCTTTCGGACGCGTACACACTTGGATCCAGTAATTTGATTTTCCGACAAAATTTGTCTCTTTTTCGACCAAAGCTTTAAAAAAAAAAAAAGGGAAACTTTTGTTTTTCCACAAAGTGTAAATTTGACCTAATTTTGCTAATTTTTGACAAAATTTCCCAGAATTTTCGATATCTCAAAATTAATAAAATAAAAAGAACTCTGTTCACAATTGCCCATTTGTCCACCTTTTTCACCAAAAAAAAAAAAAAAAACTGATTTTTTTCCATTTCAGAAAAATCTCACAAAAAGCTCGCAAGGAAATTACCGGTAATCCCCTACTTAAACTCAGGATCAATTGACTTGGGGCAGTTTTTGACACTAATTACAATATTATATTCATTTTTTTTGAAATTTTCAACCCCAAAAAAAATTAAATAAATAAACTTGGTGAAGGAAAAGGGTGGAATCTTCAAGAATATTCTATTTATGGAAATGAAAAAAATTCCAAAATTAATTAATTAAACAAAATATATATACACATGTGTGTGTGTAGGGTACATTGTAGGGTATGAAAATGAAAAGAGAGCCCCGGTTATTAAATTAATTGCTGTGTGTACTATTTTTACGTGACTGTACTCTAACTTTCAAGAGAGTGTGATGACTGTGATGCTGACTCACGGTTGGCCTCTTTGTATGTTCCAGGTTTCGAGTCGCCACGTAATCGTTTCTGACTCAATAGAATCATCAGTCAGACTGTCCCCTTGTGAACAGGACCAAGAAGAAGGCGTTCGTTCCGGCTTCGAAGTCGCGACATGTGCACAGTCGTCAGTGGCGGTGCGGATAACGCCGCCCCGTTTTTCTTCTCCACTGTGTACCGATGCTGTTGCTGCTGCTGCTTCTGCTGCTGCACCACTACTACTCCTACCCACTTCCCCATCGCCGCCACAGCCGTACCCTGCGATCGATCCACACAGGCATTCGGGAATAATAGCAACAAAAGCTTAGGGACGGGGATCTTTCAAACGGAGCTTTCAACAGATCTTCAACGACAGACACACACACTGCTTGAACTAAAAACACAAGGTTTCAGTTTTGAATTCCCCTTGTGCTAATTAATTAGTAGCTCTAAAACCTTTAGCACCTGCTGATAATTGATCAATGGGGGAGTTTGCAGCAACTATGAACTCATAACCAGTTCTTCGGCAACGTGGCAGCGCCTCAGTGGGTGGCTGTACGCTGGTTATTTCCCCATAACTTGTTTCCACTATTTCTGCTCACATGGAATCGGCTGAGTGCCATAACTTGCATCCATTCACAGGGCATAAATCACACAACAAGGGCTTTCAAGAATCGGTTACATACCGTAACTGACTCAAGCTGACTCAAGGCCACTGGTTATCACACATACATAATTACGCCCACTCCCGCAGCTTAGTTATATGCAGTAACATGCAGCCTCTAGTCTGTTACCTAGTTCAAAATTGGGTGCACAATTATCACTACTTCTTCTTTATCTTCTATTGTTAATACTAATCCGGAATCTGGATGAAGTTATCCTTGTGCCCACAATGTGGCATCATGGTCAACGACTGTAGGAGTAGCATATGCCAAATTCAAGGGGGTTGGTTTGGTGGTCAAGTGGCACACTAGATGATCATGGTGATCATCATGTCAATGAGTATGTTGGACTTCATTTTGTTAGTGTGGAAAACACAAAACACATTGAC
>Ga0116229_10004241_pt1 | contig 23514 bp, 15 predicted proteins | sample S1TSphgellanicum_3_FD_87313 | JGI IMG/M metagenome (GOLD analysis project Ga0116229, IMG submission 87313) | Host-associated microbial communities from peat moss isolated from Minnesota, USA - S1T2_Fc - Sphagnum magellanicum MG | ecosystem: Host-associated > Plants > Peat moss > Unclassified...
ACGCATCTTATTTCTGAGATACTCACTGTGTAAGGATCTTGATCAAAAAATAGGATTTTTGATCAGGCGCTGAAACCATTGTGGTTATGGGGTTTTTATACTTTAGATGCGTTTGCCCTGATTCCCAAGGCACTCAAATTATGCACCTTCAAAAGTGACATGCTCCCGCTCCTAACTAACTCATCACCAATCCAAAATCTAAAATCTAAAATTGGTTCATCCCGCAAAGGTGACATGCTCCCGTCAACTTTTAACCGGGGTAGGGTTTTAAATCCAAGCGATCGCCAACACGGAAATTCACCGTGTTAATTGGTAACTCAATTACCTGATTGGCTTGCTGTCCATAGTAAATAGGACAAGGATTAGCACAAGGCACAGCATGAGAAATCACCGTAGTTACCAGATTATCTTTGAGAAAGACAATCTGAAGGGGGATATGAGTTTGGAACATCCAGAAAGGAACGTGTGTGTAAAGTCTGCCCAGTTTAAACAGCATCCCGTGATTAGATTCCAAACGAGAACGAAATTTTAGCCCCCGAGTTAGTTGGTCTTGGCTAACAGCAGTTTCTAGATAGAAATTTTCTCCTTTGTAGGATAGTAATGCTGTAACTGGCAGGTACTGAGGTCTAGTTTGGATATAAGCATAAATTAACATTCCCACCGCCAAAACTATCCCAGCAGCAGAACCTAAAATATTTAACAGCTTAAAGTATTTAAACATTGCTTACCCAAAAATATTGACTGTCTCAGACCGATAAATGGAAGAATCAGGAGGACTCGACGGCAAGCCCTGTAAGCTGGCTTGATTACGTAATCTTTCAATCTTATTGGCTTCTCGAATAGCCAAAGGATTGATTGTGGTTCTAGCATCGAGCAGAGCCTGTACAGGAATTTCCAATGGAGGTAATTCATTGGCATTGGCACGGGAATCAGATGGGTGCATTTGAAAGAATGTATCCGCAGCCGCTCGCTGAACAATAGTTTGAAGTTCAGCCCCGACACAACGTTGAGTGTGCTTGAGGATTTTTTGCCATTCTTCTTGGCTGTATGGATCTCCGTGCTGAAATCTTGAGTCAAACCGAGCCAGATGGATTTTGAGGATCTGATGCCGTTCACCAGCATTGGGTAAATCTACTTTGAAAATATCGTCAAAGCGTCCGCATCTAGTAAGTTCTGGTGGGAGGTTTTCTAAGCTGTTGGCGGAAGCTATGATCAATACGTTTGAAGTCCGCTCTTGCATCCAAGTCAAGAGCATAGCCGCCAACCGTCGGGATAGGTCATTGTCACCGGCAAACCCTTTATCGAAGTCATCAAGATAAAAGATTATCCGATCAATTCTGTCTACTAAAGCTAGCAACTGCTTTAGACGATACTCCGCTAAGTGTCCATAACTCCGGAAATTGCCCCATTCCACAATAATCAAAGGGAAGCCGAGATGCTGTGAACAAGCTTTAGCTGAGTGTGACTTTCCTGTTCCAGGAGGACCAATCAGCAGTACTCCTTTAGGAGGCTTAAGCTTATACCGATTGGCTAAATCCCCATACAATCTTTTGTAGACTATAAAGGATTCTTGAATCAGTTCTAGACCGCCAATTTTCGTAACAGATGGCTGGAGAAATTCAATCCCATAAACCTGCCTTAGAAGGTTGATTTTATATTTAGAAAGCTCTTGAGCAAGTTCCTGTCCGGTAAGTTGCCTGTTAAAAAGAACTGTGCGAATACCTCGGTCGATGTCAGCAAAATACATGCCTACGCAAGCAAAAGCTAATTCATAAATTTCCCCAGTATTATACAGAGAAGAAAATATACTTACTAAGTAATCAACTATCTGAAGTATAGTTGGTAAATTATGAGCAACTATAGGGATTTCAGCAGCCATTTCATAAGAAAGAGTAGCATTGGGCCCTAGTAGGACAGTTGTCTGACAAGTTTGAGGATCGTGGAGTTTCAGGTTGAGGAGAGCAGACTTAATCCACTCTGCAATTAAAAAGAAATCTGGGTCGTCTGTTTCCTTTTTCAGCCAGGGAAAAACTCCCTCCAATATTAAAATGCCAGATAATTTTGAGGTTCTCCAGTAGTTAAGTATTTCAAAGCTCTGCGTCAAATTAAACTTATTACCCTTCGGCTGGTTAAAAGAATGTTTTGTTTGCAGGGTTAACATTCCACTATTATCAATTACTAATTGCTGTAGCTCCGCAGACTCCATAGCCCATAGGTAACAATCAATACTTTTAATTGTAGCTTTGTTGACAATATCCTTTAGTATTTGCATCCTCTCCTGTACTGGAGATTCAACAGCAATGAGGTAGTTTTTCAATTCTATAAGTTGAAATAACTCCCTGATAAGCTGAGAATTGGGAAAATTCATCTCAACCTCCTAAGCAAATTTCAAAAAGATTCAAAATCGTCCCACTACCCAGATAGGTATTAAGACAAGGAGCACAAAGAGTAATCTGTGGTTAATAATAAAAATAATTTCCTAGACTTCTATTGACTAAAAGTACTAGATTTTATGGTCTTCCAGCTATTTTATCGTACAATTACTGGTATTAATATCGAACGAACGATCCCCCCTGTACAATGAGTATTAGTTTATTCATAAGTAGTTAAGCAAAATTATTTGCAGATCTTATTTGGCTCTGTTCCTTGTCCAGACAAGGATACAGATTTTTCAAATAGGAAATTAATTTTGCACAGGTACTTATAAACTTGCGGTTATCTTTCCCATTCCTCCTGCTTACGTTGATACGAAGAACGAGTAAGTTCTTGGATTTCTTTTCTCGAGTCACCAGCCTGCTGCTTGATTCTAGTTGTTTTTGAAAGAATTTTCCCTACAGCCTTAGCCGCATCATTAGCATAAGCTATTTGGATTTTAGGAATAGTCTTGAGAAAGTCTATTGGCAAATTTTTATCATCTGCAACTAAGTATAAAGTTCTAACTGAGGGAATTCCTGCTACTGCAACATAGGATAGTGCCTCTACTGGGGACTGACATAAGATTGCCTTTTGAATCTCGTCTTCTCTTTTCCCACCCAAGTAAAAATGAAACCAACTTTCAGTACGTTTAGTTCCCTTGGCGACAAAGGTATTATTAGTATCTATCTGTTGTAATAATGCCCCTGTTGGATCTCCGCTCTCAAGTTGGCGCATTAAAAAAGTTACATTTTGCCCATCGCTATAAATTAGCCCTTGTTCATGGAAATTTTGAACAAGATGAATTGGTAGTAGATACTCCTGGGTGAGATAGTCTTGAACGACTGGCCACCGATTTTTATCCTCAACTGGGGGAATAAACCGGGGTCTAGGTTCTGAGTTGGCAATCTCAAGAGCTTGAGATTTGGCGTAGGCAATCACTGCTCTCTCGACCGCCAACTCGCCAAATTCGTCATGCACCCAGGCGATCGCTTGTGGGTAGTTGCAGTCATTGACTTGCATGATTAAGGCGATCGCCAAAGGCGGGTGTTTCGCCATCGCACTGCCGCTTTGTTCAAGATCAACCTCACCATTGTAGCCATACCAACGTCCCCGGATGGAGCGCGATGGCTCCATCCCTAATCGCCAAGCCACTGTTTCTATAGGCAAGTCGTGTAACTGTTCAACCTGCTGTTTCCACTGTAAGTTTTCAGCCTCTAGTTTTTCCAGGTGCTGCGCCAATGCTTTAGCTGTTAATTCCAGTTCTTGCTTACGTTGAGCAAGCTGATCGCGTTCAGCAGCTTTAGCTTTAAGTTGATCTAGATTTAATTCTGAATTCAAACCCTCCTCTACGATCCTGTAGAAACTTTTAATATCGTAGTGTTGTGCCCTAGAACCCTTAATTCCTCGCTCCAAACCTATTGGCAGCATGGCATTGAAATAAGAGTCTTGGAATCTTTGGATTTTCTCACGACCATTGAAAAAATGGTTGCACCGTAGTTGCCCCTCCTCGTCCAAAGGAACGAAGTAGGCATGGATATGGGGGGTGGCCTCGTCTAGGTGCAATTCTGCCCTGACAATGCGATCACCATATTCTTGAAATAGCCATTGGCGATTTACCTCTGCCCACTGATCTAACCTTTCTTGTTCGTAATACCCTGCCTGAGTCGGGCATTGAGGACGGAAATATTCGGGAGAAGCTGTCAGCAAAAACTCTACACAGTAAATTCCATCCGAGCGAATCTTGCGTCTCTGCGGTTGTTCAGCTATTTTAGCCATCACCAAATCTTCTAGCTTTACATCGGGAGCATCAATCCCGATTAACCTGATGTTTTGTTGATCGGAATCTGCATTTGGAGTCTCTCGGTCACGAGAGGTATGAGCTGCACTCCCACCAATTTGATGCAATTTAAGCTTGCTTAAACGAGCAATTGCATAGGACATAAATATAGTACTTTTGATTTACTGTCATGCTACTTTTGTCTATTTTCACTTCTATAGCAATTGGAATATATTTAGTTCAATTTAAGCTTAGTTAAGCTTAGTTAAACATAATTATACGATTTTTCACCTTACCGGAGATGTAAAAATGGCTGAAATGAGGTTTTTGAAAAAAAAGCGTAGTGAGTACGCTTTTTTTAGAGACAGGCGCTTAAACGGGAAAATATCATTCAACTTTATCCATTTTTTACCGACTTTTAGCCACTTTTAGCCACTTTTTATCCAGCTGTTTAATTAATCAAATTAGCTAAGAGTCAAATTTTAGCCACTTTTCCGCCACTTTTAGCCACTTTTCCTCCAATTTTATCCGAGTTTTAGCCCTCTCTTTACTTAGTCCGTTTAAAGTATATATTTAAACGAATCTTAATGGGTAATATCATGAACAAAGGTCATCAAAGAAAAATAGAATTAAGAATTACACGTAGTACTTCTACATTAGATAGTAAAGTTCTTAAGTACTTATCCAACCATCCTTCCGGTAAAACAGCTAGCGAACTAGCAATGGAGGCAATTAATAGCTATTGGCTTGAGGAAACTGTGCTAGAACAAGTATCAGATGAATACTTTCATAGAGCTTGCTATATAGCAGCACAAAATCTCAAAGCACGATTAAATCTCATTGAAAAGAGGATTGGAGTAACATTTACAATCTCACCACTAATAGATAGAAATGAATCAACTAAGGGATGCAGCGCCAGAGAAATAACCGACATAGCAGAAGTAAAGGAAGACAATAGCAAAATAGAAGATGAAGATTGGGGCGATGAAGAATTGAAGTCATACAAGATGGAGACATCAGAGGAAATAATCGCAGTAAACAAACTCTTAGGATTAAATTAATATGAACCTAAAAACTCAATCAGAAGTACCAAAGTTAGTTATAACTTGCGACTTGGGTGCAAGTTTGACAAAGGCGATCGCCCAAATTTACCCAGATAGAGTTCCTCAAACTTTAGCCATGAGTCCAGAGGTAGCAGACATAGAAAAAGAATCAATAGCAAAACTTAATGTTGATACTTTTATTGAGGCACCATGGATTAGCATCAAGAACGAACACTATATTTTAGGTAGTCTAGCCAAGACAAAGTTTGCTGCAACCTCAGCAATTAACTACCTAAAAGGTGAATATGCACTGCCAAAAATAGCAGGAATTTTATGGCTAGCTTGCCATAAGTTAGAAATCCAAAAAGCTAATATTTGGTTATATTTACTACTTCCACCTGGTGAGTTAGGAGATGGTGCAAGTCTAGGGGTGAAACTAGAGGAATCTCTCAAAGAAGGAATTTCAACACCTACAGGTAATCTAAAACTGAAATTACGCCATTTCCAGCCAGCTACAGAAGGGTCAGGGGTAATTTCCCATCACCGTCGATTTCTTGGCAATAAATTTGATCAAAAAAACATTGCTGTACTGATGATCGGCTATCGCAATGCAAGTTTCACACTATTTCAGCATGGAAGTAAATCTAAAAGCGAAACTACAGATCTAGGAATGAATTGGATTGTAGAGGAATTCATAGACATTACTAATGTAGGTCTTTCTCGTACTGATTTACAAGTAACTAAAGCCTTAACACAAGCCTACGAAGGTTATCTTGGTTCTCTACGAAACCTATCACGTAAAACTAAACTGAACGAGATAGAGGCCGATTTTAAACTTTTTCAAGACTGTTCAGCTACAGCTCGTAAAGAATACTGTCGCGTTGTCATCCGCTGGATTAGGAACATCAAAAACGTGGGAACTATCGACGAAATTATAATCTGCGGAGGTACAGCTACAATTATTCGAGAGGAATTGAACAACCATTTCAAAGAGGGGAGGATATCTGTTGTCTGGGATGGAGGGGTAGAAATTCCGTCTCCTTTGGATACCCAAAAATTAGGTGGAAGATTGGCTGATGTTTGGAGTGCCCACATTACGTATGTGAAAAATATAGATAAGATATTTGGATATCAACGCAGTGAACCATTGGTTCCAAACAAAAATGCGTAATTAGTCACTCAATTTTGGATTTTGGATTTTAGATTTTAGATTAACCCCATACCGTCGATGTTGGGACTTGAGTAAGAAATTTTGGATTTTAGATTTGCCGATTTTAGATTTTGGATTGAGAAGAGAACAGATCAATATTCTCCCTTTTGCCATGCTTCCTCTCTACTCCTTCTCTCTAATCCAAAATCTAAAATCTAAAATTGGCTCGGTCACAGCAAAAAACAACCTTCAGTATGAAATTTTTGTACTTTTGTCTGGTTTCATCTCCAAGGAGAAACCATAAACTCTAAACCTAATATAGGTTTTGGAAATTAAGTATGACTCAAGTAATCTTAGAAACTGAATGGGATGAAATAGATTTATCCTCTGCTGCACGAAGACAGGAAAAACTAGAAATATTAATGTGTAAAAAAATACAAAAAGGTGAGGACATCAGAGGATGTCTGATGGCTTTAGAACATTATAGAAGCCTAAAGCTACAACAGCTTCTTCACCAAAAAACCTACATAATGGCTAGTTTCTACAGTTTTAAAAAAAGGCTAATTCTCAGTCTAGTAATAACAATATGTATTATTTTTAGCTTTGACCTCACCAAAAACACAATGTCATCTCAATTAACTCACGCAGGAACAGAATCAACCTTGTCTAGAAAATTAGGCTGTCTAGATCTTCACAATTGAGCAAATCCAATTCATATTGCTGGCGAAGCTGAGAATAGTTATTTTTAGCAGATGTTATTTCTTCCATCCTTGATTGGCCAAAGTTTTCACCCCTAGCGGCATATTGATCTGATAACCGATTGTAGGACTCAATTTCCTCTTGCTTCCGATGCTGTATCTGTTCTAAATACGACTCGCTAACACTAATACTTAGGGCATAGATAACATACTCCTCTTTAAGTGAGCCATCAGGATTAAATTGTCGGTGCTCCTCTGGGGTGAAAAAATCGGCTGCAGCGTAGACTGTCTGAGGCTCAGGATTGGTTTCATCCATGACCTTTAGCTCTAGATATCTTGAGTTCAATACTTGAAAGTGCTTTTCAATCCTCTCAGGAGAAGAAGTTTGTTCCAGCTTCGCCAGATATTCAGGTTTGAAGGTGCCATTTGAATTTAATTTATCTTGGTGAAAATTTAAAAACCGGAGTAATCTGGATGACATAAATATGACTCTTGAACTTAAGCATTTTGATACACGGTTAAATCAATTCATCCATACAGATGGAGATTTAAATAATCCTGAATCAATCTTAACAGAAAAGTTAGAAAATACACTACTAGAATTTTACTTTCCCGGTAAAACTTTTTCTTTTGGGCATATAGATGAACACAGCAAGGCAGAAGATTTAACTAATCACCCAGAGGGGCATATTCTTTTACTTTCTTCTAAAACTAGGTTACTTTATGGTCCACCAGAATGTTTAGCAACTATCGAAAAACTTTGTCCAGACCGGAAAGACCGTGGTGCCTATGGTTCAATTTTCCTCGGTTCTTGTAAAAATGCTATTCATGAACAATTAAATATCTTAGTAGTAGATGATGCCACGGGAGAAAATGGAGGACATTTAACCAATGAAGATGCTTTTAAATTAGTTGGTGATTGTTATGGTCAGATTTCAGATCAATTGTATGATACGTTGATCCAGAGAAATACCCAGGAAGATAAAAGGTATCGAGTGATTCAACACCGGATTGGTTGGACAGGAACTGATGTAGAAACAGGACCAGGCGAAGACAATAAGTACAGATTCGGTAAGGGGACACTACGCCCATATAGATTAGAGGAACTAAACTGGGATGAGAAAACGCCGAAAGTAGATATAATTATCCCCATATCTAGTTTCAAGGGCACAGACAAAGATAACCCCGCTGGCCCGATTAAACCCCAAATTCAACCAGGTCTATACACCCAAACGATTTGGCTAGGTGAAAAATCTCAATCCCAGCGGGGTAAAACTGCAATATCTCAGTTACTACCGTCTTTTCCGCAAGGGATTAAGGATTTTACGGAAGAATTAGAAAAACAAGCTCAAGAACTGGCAGATATTCAAAAAGATCCCCGGAAGTTAGCCCAGCTTTATTGTGAAAAATATGAAAAACGTAAGGCATTCCTTACCTCTCAAGAAACTGAAGCTAGGGATTTAGAATCAGGAACAGATGAAGAAGTAACTGAGGATAAACCTGAAAGAGATGACCTGTTAATGTACAAATTAATCAAAGCGGATTTACAGGGACATCAACAAATTCTCGAAACTGAAAAAGTAAGGCAAGAGTTAAGCAAATTTGTGCAGCAGGAATGGCGGAATATTGCCATTGGTAAAACTACTAACTTTGACAGGGCCATGATCATCCCCTCTAAAGAACTTAAAAATGGGGAAATTTGTGTTCCTTGGTTAGAGGAAGGAGAAAAAGTTCTGAACTTTCGTTCTCCTTTTCTCAACTCTAACGGATTGTGTGTTTCGGAAAATAAACACGTCAGCGACCAACTCGGACCAGATGGTAAAAATCTCCAGGGCATCATCGTTGTAAACGACGAAGACCACAAGCGCATTCAAGCCAGAATTGAAGCCATGCGATCTCATGGGATCGAAACCAATGAGGTTGATCCAGCGGAAACAGAGTCAGAACGCCAAGGCAGGGATTTTGATGGAGACTGCATTGGGGTTGAGGTAGCCAACAAATATCCCAATTTTGCGGCGGAGGCAGAGTATAGGAATCTAGCAGAAAATGCTTATGCGCCAACTGTCAAGCTCAAAAAACAATCATTTTACAGAGATGACGGAAGCCAGCCTTCCTTCGAGCAGATCGCCATGCACATGAGCGATAGCATCAGTGTGGGGATTATCAACAACCAAGTAACGATGCTAGAAGCTCTAGAATCAGAGATTGAAATTCTCCGCAGCTACGGCACTAATGAGCAAAAAACTGATTACGTCAATAAAATATCAGAACACTATCAGTCTCTATTTGCAAAGGAAAACGACCAGAGGTGCCCCACACCTATCCGGGAGGAATACAGACCCCAGATGGAGAAGTTCATCAAGCTAGCAGGTGAACCCCAAACTCCAGAGACGCTACACCAGGCAATGGAGGTAAATCGAAAAATTTACCGAAAAATGATTGAGGAGGGATGTTACCAAAACCAAATCGCTGTGGACTTGTTTAAGAGTGCCAAAACTCCACAAATGGATTTAATCAAAGAAAACAATCGCTATTTACCGAGAAGAGTTAACTACATTAAGGATAAAAAGAAAAGCACTAGTTATTTAAGTGAAGTTATTACTCCCACAGGTGTATCACCTGTAGAATTACTGATAAATCAAGCTAATAAATATTTCCAACAATCCCAATTAGAATCTCGTCCCATAGTTCAATTTCAAGACCTCTTCCAAGGGGTAGAGTATACCCCCCAGGAGAAGTTGACTGCCATTCTAGCTAAACAGGAGTTTGACAATAAATTTAATACCGCAACAGCAATGGAGCGGCGACGGGAAACTGAAAAAGGGCCTAGTGCCATTATCCAAACTTCCCAAGGAGCACAAATTGAAATTACCAACCTCACTCAGTATGAGCATCCAGGAATATGGAAAGCTAAGACCTTAAATATCAAATTAGAAGAGATTCCGGAGCAACAGCGTAACAGCAGCCACCCTCATAAATTGTTAGCAGTGGCCCAAGTTGATAGGGAACAACTCAACGGTGAACCTTTGTTCCGCCCTTTAGGTACCGTCAGCCAGCAGTCAATAATAGATTACAATCTAAAACCCGGCATAGTCAGCAATGGAGTAACGGTCAAGGAAATTAAACCCGAACTGAGTAAGGGGCAGTCTCAGCTGCTATTCAAGCAGGCTTATGAAGCCGCTGAGGCCTTTTACAACTCCATTCCCACAGAAAAACGACTAGCGGCAGCGGCAGCGGCATGGAATATTTCCGCATCAAGACAGGATGAGGTTGAAAATGCACCAGAAATACAAAAAAAGGTATCTAACTTTGTGTTCGCTGCCTTTCCCAATGAGATTGTTTCCCGCTTGCATACCTTGCAATTCACCAATATCAAGCTGGTGGAAATCAAACAACAAGGAAATAACTTTCAAGATCAAGTCTGGAACCCAGAGGAAGAACACCCCATTGAAATTCGGGCTAGTCAGTATCCAGAGGGACACGAGCGCTATAATAAAAGGCTAGTATTTGTTCAGGAAGGGGATGAATATAAGGAACTAGCACCTTTAGAAAATAGAACTGGTCGGTTGCCCATTGGCACCAAAGCTGAGGCGCGGATTGTCCCAGGGGAATCCTATACAGTCCAAGGTAAAATTCAATTGCCAGGGAAGACACCAGTTGAATTTACCATTCGAGAAATTAGTAAGTTTGCCCATGCTGGGCAAATTTTTCATGGTGAACAGGTAAATATAACCATTGGTAATGTTAAAGTTCCTGACCAAACAGTAAAAATTAAGCTAGGCGATAAGTATGTAGGGGAACTAGACACAGAATCAGTTAAGCAGTTGCAGCAGCATAATTACTTAAAAGATGGTGTAACTTTATCACTCAAATTTAAATCTATTTCCGAGGGCAAGGGGGAACAACAGTTTGTAATTGGGGAATCCCCCAAGGGAAATTTACTCAGAATCAATAAAGTTAATTTCTACGACTTTGCCGGACAGACCTTTGACGACAAAGAACACAGGTCAGTTAACTTAGAAATTCCCCAGGGTAAAAACAGAGACGCAGTGTTTTTGAATGGCGAGCCATTGGGAGTATTGCACTTTAAAAAGGATAAAGATGCCCTTAAGGACATTGGTGTTCTCAAACCAGGGAAACTTACACCTGTGGAGAGTTCTTTACAGAGCAATTTTTCTCACACCTTTGTCATAGTTAATCCTGCTAGTGTTCAATACCCACAAACCTGGACCAAAGAGAACCAGGTGTTTAAAGTACCATCACCAGTGCCTACAGCAATTGAACAGAATGCAGCACAAATAATCCATAAGATTAATGATCGCCCCACCATCCTGTCTTGCCGACCACAAGAGCGGAACCAGGGGGTTATTGGTATGGCGGTGGATGGGAATAAGGTGGAAACAGTATCTAAATGGCTGACCAGTCAAAAGGTAGAGTTTTCCGTAGTTCCACCAAAAGATGCTCCCTTTGAAACGAAAAAAGGGCTGGTTGTTTTTAACTTAGTCAAAGATTCGATACCGGAAAAGACGGCTGAGGCGATCACCAAAAAATTCGGTCAGGTGATTGAATCGCCGACGAAATATCTAGATAAAATTCGTTCCCTGCCCTATAGACCCGCAACGCTCAAAAGTACAGCTTTAGAAGCGATTCCTAACCATCAAGTAGTAGATGTGAATATATCCGGTAAGCCAGTACAGATGGCATTCCCACTCAAAATGCATGGTGAACCCAATCCCCTGCCAGTCAGTACCACAATTGAAGCCATGCGAGGATACGGCAGGACTCACACCACCAGAACCTACGAGCCATACAAAGCTTATGGATTTAAGGAGGGGGATATAGCGATCGCTGTGGCTGGTAATCAAAAGGTGGCTTTCCGGGTAGGTAAGCAGTACCAGATTACTCAACAGATGATGGCAGATCCTGAGTATCAACAGCAGTGGGCAGCAATGGAGAAGCACAGCAAAAAGGAGCTTGCTACTTTTCAAGATCAAGCTGAGGTTTGGGGACTGAAGATGGAACCCCTGGGGGATTATGTCAACGGCAAAGTTGTACTCTTTCCCGGTCAAAAATTTGAGCCACCAATTAGTCCTCCCATCAATATTGGTTCTAGAAGTTCAGATCCCTTGGGGGCTGCTCTAACTAATCCTACTGCTCTGACTAATCCCACTGCTAGGTCTAAGGAACTAGGAACGGTTCAAAAAGGTCCCTGGCGAGGTGTTTCCCCAGAACAAATTCAAGCGACCTTTGACCAACATTATGTACCACTCCTCAATAAAGCGATCGCTGCAGGTAGTTCTTTTGTGGTGGGTGATGCCAAGGGAACTGACCAATTAGTCCAAAATTACCTCAAGGAACAGGGGTACAATCTGGAAACTGTCAGTGATGGCTACACACAAGCCCAAAAGTTAGAAAAGGTTCAGGAGGCAGGGCAAACAAATAAAAATAAAAAGACTGGTTCCCAGGAAGTATCTTTGAATGAAGGGACAAAAATCGCTCTAGCAGAAAAAGAATCACTTCCCGTAACAATTGACAGTCTCCGAGAGTGGTACAAAACTGCCGACAAGCTAGGAAGGTCGGAAGAATACAAGCAGCGGATTACAGAACAGGCAAATGAATTCAAGTCGGGGCAACCATTGTCAGATAAGGCTTTAGCAGCAATGCACAAGGATTTCAAGGAATTTAATGCGATTGGTAGATTCAGCCAAATAGTCCAGCGAGTAGGATTACTGCTTGGGCAAGAAAATACAGAGGGCTGGACTGAGGTGTCAGTTCAGAACTATGATGCATTGGTCAACGCCAAGACAAACGATTTAATAATTTCTGATAAAAATCAACAAGTAGTTCTTAATATCCAATCTGGAAAAATTAAAGTTAATTCACTTTCTCCAGAGGCAATTAATACTTTTGAAAATGTTAATCAAAGAATTGATGAAATGATTTTGCAGACACAATTAGCAGGGGTAAATATAGAGAAATAACAAACTAAAATTAGCAATTTTATAAATTGAGAAATTATCTTATTTTTTAGATTTTACAAAAATTTACAACAAAAGCGATCGCTATAGATTGAGCAGGTCGCTTTTGTTTTTTAAGCTTCTAGAACAACACGGAAGCCTATATGCTTGTCAGTAATGGTGGACATTTCCGAATATCGGAAATCTGACCGGCAGCAAATCATTGAATATCCCCAGGAGCCACCCCGAAGAACCCGGTATTCATGATTGCCTTCCTCTATCCAAGCACTACCATCTGATGGTGCACCTTGATAATCGTTGTGTTCGTGATCAGCACACCACTCCCAAACATTCCCGTGCATATCGTACAGACCAAAGGCATTGGGTGAAAACTTGCCAACTTCAGTTGTACGATTATAAAATTCTGCGAAATTGGCTAGACTACTAGTAAGATATCTACCAAAGGTAAATGGTTCCCGTGATACCTTATTTCCTCGACAAGCATATTCCCATTCGGCTTCACTAGGTAAGCGATATTTTCTCCAAGTTTGCAAAGATAATCGCTGACAAAATTCCTCAGCATCGTACCAAGAAACTCTGTCTGCGGGCAGGTTATCTCCTTGAAAGTAAAATCTGTCAACAGGAAGATTTCTTGTAATTTGTGGCAATTGTGCTACAGCTTTCCATTGTGCTTGAGTGATAGGATATTTCGACATAAAAAAGCTTTTTATAGTAACAGTATGCTGAGGTAACGCATCTTGCTGTCCTCCTTCCTCACCTATTTCTGTCCCCATTAAAAAACTCCCACATGGGATATAAAGCATCTCTAGAATCACGCCATTTCCTAAGCTTAAAATTTTCATTTATTTCCTCAAAAACATACAAATTCTACAGGTTTATAGCGTAGCTAAACTATATAATTAACTTTATAATATCCATGATAAATAATATATTTATAGCCAAAAGTATTGATCATATGTTCCACTTTTAATTTTCCGAACTTAGCCACACAAGTTAAGGATTTCAGCCGATGATTTAGGCAATTTAAAACAAAAGCGATCACTCTAGATTGAACAGACCGCTTTTGTTTACCGAGCCAATTTTAGATTTTGGATTAGAAATCCAAAATTTCTTACGTCTTGCCCCAACATCGACTGTATGGGGTTAATCTAAAATCTAAAAATCTAAAATCTAAAATTGAGTGACTCTCTCCAGATAAAAGAGAGTTCAATACATCCCAATCTAATGGGGAACTATAAAAATAAATCGAGGTTTTAGCGTTAGCTAACTATTTGACTTTTTTACTACCATTTGAAAGTGGTTGCCTAGTTGCTGCCAAAGTTTTAGCTTTTACCAACGCGGGATGGAAGTAAGTTTCATTCCAAGAACTTAAATATTGCTGCCAACCCTGCTTCCCTTGAGCAATTTTGTCCAGGGCCTCTTCCATTTGGGCTGTAAATTCTGACTTTAGCAGATCTGGTAATGCTTGCTCCAGAAAAGCGTCAACCTTCAGTCCTAATGACGTTGGCTGTAAAGATTCCTTGGCCAACTGCACATAATCCCGCTTCTTTAAAGTGGCAATTGTCGGAGCATACGTGCTAGGGCGACCAATACCTTTACGCTCCATCAATTGCACTAGTTTTGGTTCAGTATAGCGGGGTGGTGGCTGGGTCTGTTTTTTTTCAGATTCAGCTTTTTCTATGCTTAGGGGCTGTCCCTGTTGTAAGGAAGGCAAAGTTGAATCTTTATCTAAGTTATTCCAGTATCGTGCATAGCCCCAAAACTCTACCACCTGACCTCTAGCTTGCCAAAGTATGGAGGCAGATAGAGTAATAATTATTGTTTTCCGTAGTTGAGCAGGTTTGCACTGCGAGGCGATCGCCCGTTTCCAAATCAACACGTACAGGTTGAATTCTTCCTCCGCTAGTTCTGTTTTTAACTCACTGGAAGTCCGAAACACATTTGTGGGACGGATGGCTTCGTGCGCCTCTTGAGCACTCTTGGAACTGCGGTGTTTAGCTACTTGTTGAGGTACGTTCTGGGGGTCGTTTTGCTCCAGCCAGTGACGGGCAGTAGTACAAAATTCAGGGCTGAGAATTACTGAATCTGTTCTCATGTAAGTAATTAGTCCAGCTTCATAGAGCTTTTGAGCCAGAAGCATGGTTTTATCTGGAGTAAATTTTAATTTAGAACCAGCCGCTTGCTGGAGTGTCGAGGTGGTGAAAGGCGGCGGTGGTTGGCGGTTAGTTATTTTTCCCTGAATATCAGTCACATAATGGGGGTGCTGCCGTGCTAACTCAAGGAGACGTTTCGCTTCAGTTTCCGCCAACACACGTGTTGATTCTGGGGTTTCTCTAACAGTTGCTGCGTCATCGTGGGTTTCTGTTTCTGATGCTGTAGTCAAAGGAGAATTAACCGTTCCGTGGTAAAGTGCTCGGAAACCCTCAGCATACTCAACCCAAACACTCCAATAGTTTTGCGGCACAAAATTTTGGATCTCTTTTTCCCGCTGGCAGATTAGATGCAAAGCCGCAGATTGAACTCTGCCAACACTCTTAGCCCCAATTGGCCAAACCAATGGACTACCTTTATAACCTACAAGCTTGTCTAAGCAATCACGACACAAGCCGGCACCAACTAAATCAAGGTCAATTTCTCTGGGGTTAGCGATCGCACTTTTGACAGCGGATTCAGTAATTTCTGTATAAACTACTCTTTTTAATTTTTTCACTCCCAGTACTTGTTGGAGATGCCAAGCTATAGTTTCCCCCTCCCGATCTGGATCTGTGGCTAAAATCACCTCTTTAACTCGTTTAAGTGTGGATTTGAGTTTGCCAATAGTTTCTTTAGCTCTTTCATCACGGGGAACGTACTTACAAACTACCTTATTATTCTCTATTGTAAAGCCCAGAGAATCTTCCCCCTCGTTACTTAGTTCTCGAATGTGTCCGCAACTAGCCTGGACAATCCAATCAGAACCCAAAATAGATCTGAGCTTTTTAATTTTGCCTGGAGACTCAACGATAAGTAAATAATGTGCCATAATGTAATAAATTTTATACCAAAACTACCATACTTACAAGTATTTAAGTAAAAATAGCACACTTATCACGCATAACCCTCTCATACTTTAGTATGATTTCTTAGAGACTTTATTAGGGTTTTTAATTTATGAGTTCAGACTACAAAAGAGAGTAAGGCACTTACGAGCAAATAAATCGCTAGCCGTCCCCACATATATCCTGGGAGCAGCACAACGAGTTATTCCCTAATCCGGCTGGCGATCAGGGCGAACGCATCTTATTTCTGAGATACACACTGTGTAAGGATCTTGATCAAAAAATAGGATTTTTGATCAGGCACTGAAACCATTGTGGTTATAGGGTTTTTATACTTTAGATGCGTTTGCCCTGGGCTGGCGATTTATTTTTATGGTTTCCCCTAATATGCCAGATGCCATTATTAGAAGTTTCGCATTCACTGGGAGAAGCATAATAGCATCTCCATTTTTAAAATAAAATCCCTAACCAAAATGTCAGAAAATGAAGCTAAGAGTACTATTGAGAAAATAAGCACCATCAACTCTGGTAATGGAATGTCTAGTAACTTGATAGCTTATAAACTTCTCACAATTATTAATAAAGCACAGGAATACCAAGTAGGTACTGAGCAGGGTATCCATCAAAATCAGCAAGATACAGAAAAGCAACTTAGTAGCCTTCTCAATAAGAATTTAACTTCTCCTCTCCAGACAAAGGAAGATTTAAAAAATAAATATTTACAACATTATCTAGATAGATTTAATATTAAGCCTACAGTAGAAGAAAAACAGGATAATCAAACCATAAAAGAGGAAGTTAAAAAACTAATTGAAGAAAGGAAAAAAACTATTTTAGATAGTAAGAGTTTAGAAAATATAGCTGATAGAGAAAGTTATTCACCTCATAAATTATTGATCCCCGCAGTTATTCAGACTGTTATTGAAAAAGGTAGCGATTTTAAACAAAATCTGCAACCAAACCAAGAAAATCGTATTTTTGAAACAGCTATCTATAGGTTTCGGCTTTTAATTGAGGAAGGAAAACAGCATATTCAGATAAATCGTAAGCTTGGAGAACCTGGTTTAGCATTTGAAGGTTATAAAAAGGGAAATGAACAAGAATTTAAAGTAATAGAAAACAATTTAACGCCATCAGAAATTCAAAGTATAATTAAATTTTCTCGGGAGCAACAACCTCAGGTTATGCCGAAAATTAATGAAATACAAATTCAAAAAGATGATGATTTTGAATTATAAAAATTAATAAATATTCGTCTAGAATTTTTGTTCTAGTATTATAAAATTTTCCAAAATACTGGAACTATATTAGTTTTAAAAACTTGCTTATTGCCAAATCACATATTTATTAATATATCAATGAATAAGGCAGGAGGCAGCTATGCTGAAGGTTAAGTTAAAAAGGGGATTCAGACCCCTCAGGTACGGGAGCCACTCAATCGAAGATTGAATCAGGGTCTTAAACCCTTGCTCCCTTTGGTTGCGAAAAGGTTCAGGCATTTGGGGGAAGGGATAAATCCCTTCTGCCTTTTTTGATAAAAATTTTTACTTTACTTTTAGGCTATCTACCAATAGAAAAAAATATAAAATATGCTATAAAAAAATTGGGAAAGTTAAATTATGCAACTTACAAAACTCAAAACTATGAATATTAGTATGGTTTTACTGGAGGCGCAACCTCTTTTGCGTATTGGTCTTAAGTCAGTTGTCAACGAAACTCAAATAGCTAGCATTATTGGAGAGGCAGCAGATTTTATAACAGGAATGAAAATAGTTCATAGTAATACTCCTACTCCTGATATAGTGTTAATAGGCACAAGTATAGAAGGAGCGACAGAACTAGAAATTGTAAATTACCTCAAGAAAACTAAATGTAAAATCATAATTTTAGGCAGAACTGATGATGTTTCAGTAGTGAAAACATTCTTAAAATCTGGTGTCAATTCTTATATTTTAAATACATCGGATCTAGTAGTCTTCAAAGAAGCAATCTTGAGTACTCACGAGACAGGATTTTTCGTAGATCCAAAAATAGTAAAAAAAATGTTCGTCAATAAGTTAGGAGACGAATTACAAGAGCATCTTACCAATGTGGAGTTGAGGGTATTAGGGCTACTGGGTCAGGGAATGACAAATCAGGAAATATCAAAACATTTATTCGTGTCTGTAAGTACAGTTAAAACCCATTTATCTAATATGTTTAAAAAAATGGGGGTATATAATCGTGTAGGATTGGTACTTGAAGCACAAAAAATGGGCTACATCTCAATAAATAGTCAAATTAGTTATTTGCCAGAACGAGAACAAGAATTGCGAGCAGTTGCTTAATTTAGGTTCAGTTCAAAAATTTCACCAGATTTTGGATTTTAGATTAGAAATTCAAAAGGCGAAAACTTAGCCATATTTTTCTTAAAAATCAACTAGCTAATTTGTCTATTTATATTGTATAATAAACTTGGTCAGTAAATAATTAATTCAATGGCTAAAGTCAAAAAACTCATGGGTGTGCAACAAATATTGTTGTCACCTGATGCGGAAACATTAGCCCTGCTAGAATACCTCTGTGAACAATCAGGCAAGTTGTACAATACAGGATTGTACTTTGCTAGACAAATGTTTTTTAAGACTGGACAATTGTTAACAGGAAAGTTTGATTTAGGTTATGAACCATTGGTAGCTAAATCAGTCCTGGCTCAATCAATGCCGTCAGTTCCAGCACAACAAACATTGATGTCAGTGACAGAAGCGTTAAAGTCTTACCAAGAATTAAAGCAGATGTATTTTAGGGGTGAACTGGACTTTAAACCCAAGGTACCAGATTACCTAGATGGCATAAAACTGTTTAAGGTGGCTTACCCCAACTCAGGAGCACAAAGACCAAAACTGGTAAATGGACAACTGAAGTTTTCCTTAGGGAGAACAATTAAAAGATGGTTTGGCATTGATGAGTTGTTCCTCCCTATGCCTTCCAATGTCGAGTTTTCCAAAGTGAAAGAGTTCACCATCTTACCCAAGAATGGGGCTTTTTACTTGGAACTGTCTTATGAGATGGAGTTACAACACCACGAGTTAGACATTAACCAAGCACTGTCCATAGATTTAGGCATAGACAACTTAGCAGCTTGTGTTGACACCTTGGGTAATTCCTTCTTGGTAGATGGACGAGTCATGAAATCCATGAACCAACTGTGGAACAAGTTGGTATCAACCTACAAAGAAGGTAAACCCCAAGACTACTGGGACGAATGGTTGGATAAAATCACCCGCAAACGCAATCATCAAATGAAGGATGGGGTGAATAAGGCAGCGAAATTAATCATCAATCACTGCCTAGAACATGGAATTGGTACTTTAGTTGTAGGATGGAATAAGGGCATTAAAGACGAGGTAAACATGGGTGCAACTAGCAACCAGAAGTTCGTGCAAATGCCCTTAGCCAAATTAAAAGAACGACTCAGGCAACTATGTCAGTTGCATGGTATCCGGTTTGTAGAAACAGAAGAGAGTTTTACCTCCACTAGTTCGTACCTTGATGGTGACTCCCTGCCCACGTATGGTGTAGACCTAAATGGGTGGAAAGCATCAGGAAAACGAATCAGTCGGGGTCTCTACCGCACTGCCACCGGATTAATAATCAATGCAGACCTGCATGGAGCAGTCAATACGCTCAAAAAGGTAGCCAGAAATCTAGGCATTGACCTAGCACGACTGGGTAGACGGTGTTTGACGACCGTAGCGAGAGTTAGACTTTGGGATCTTCCCACTCATACTCTGCCCGCAGAATCTCCTCGCCTTTAGGCAGGAGAGTGTCAAACTCTTCAAAAGTCCTACAAATAACTGCTGACTCTGGAGAATCTGATGCAATCAAGTACTCTGTTAAATTTGCTGCTGTCGGATGCTTGTAACCTACAGTAGAAGCTATCAAGGCAGTATTGGGTTGAGTACCTCTTTCTTCACACTCGATTATAGGGCAGAAGATTCCGTGGGCATGGAACAGGGGACCTTTTGGAGATACAGGCTGATTAGAAAACTCAGCATAGGCTTTTTCAATTTCAGCAATAAACCCAGATGCGATCCTGCCTTGCTGATATTCACAATAGTGTTTACTAAAACTTGCTCCTGCTGCACCACTGAGGGTTAATCGTAATGGTGAATCATGTAAAAAGTTTTTGTCTTTTCCTACTAAGAAAATTAGATGAGTAGCAAAAGTTTTTAACCTTTGTTTATCGGATTTAAATAAATCATAATTTTCTTTAAATGTACCCAATTTAATACCAGTTTCCCGATCTCTGACACATAATTCACCCTTTTTTGCTATGACTAATTTGGGGGCATTAGTCATAAAAACTGTCTCTAATCCAGAGCTAAATTCATACTCTACTTGTTGCCAATCATCATCTGGTTTAAATCCAATAGCTTGAGCATTATTCAGCTTAATTGCCAATCCAAAAGGCTGAATGCCATCTTTCCCATACTGAGGATTAATCATTTGACACCAAGGCAGAATTTGAGAACGAGATGCATCAAATTTTTCGTCTTCAAATTCAAATTTAGCGATATTGGGTTTTACAGATGTTTTAGTGCTTGATTTATTCATATCTTAAGTCTAGAGAACGCATTTAAAAAAATTCTACCAGGTTTATTTGAAAATTTTATTCATTTCCTCCTTTTTGTCCTAAAGTACTAGATACTTTAAACCTTTAGGACTATTAATTCCCATAAGCGATCGCTTATGGTTTATTTAGGTAGATGCTCTGCTATAGGAATCCTGTTTGATTCGATGAAAGGATCTGTGTAGGCTCTTAACGGGGAACTCTGAATAGGGAATAGGAAAGCGGAGTAGAGATGTACGGAGTTCTTTTCAAAAATCAAATATGATTCCAAATATCAATCTATCTCAATACTGCTCGGTTAAGCCATTTTTACTCATCATAGACAAGTATATTTCAAGGGTTCTAGGCTACTTTCTCTCCAGATTTGAGGCAATCTATCTTGATTTAAAATAGGTGGGTTTTTGACCGAGCCAATTTTAGATTTTAGATTACATTTCTTCAATCTAAAATTGTTTAATCTGATTCAATATACTTTTTTCAGCTAATATTTTTGGCTTATTCTCTTGAAGAATTATTTTTCCTAGAATCGCAATATGCTAGTTTTTACTTCTCACTTTCTGACAAGGATTGTGGAGAATTTATCTTTCCTTCATTATGAGAAAAATCATTCAATATTTGAAAGACTATGGGATTTTGAGAACCTGCCTTAATTCTGCCTTGTAAGATTTTTACCCCTGTATCTAACAGTCCCTGCGATCGGTAGATTTCAGCCGTATCAATGGCAAAATCATCCCCATTCAAATTGTATTTTTGCAATTCTTTGAGAGTAACTGCTATTTGCACTAGTTTTGATGCCGGAGGAAGCATTACCATAGTGGAGGTAGCAATTATAGGATCTTCACCCTGGTTAGCAATTATACTAATTTTGTAGACGTTTGCCAATTGTAACGGCGGCTGGTTTGGAGGGTATTCCAATCTAGAGTTTTTGGTGTCTACAGACCAACTAACCCCATTACCCTGGACTTGCACAGTATAGCTAGTAGCTTCGTTAACAGTAGTCCAGGAAAGGGTAGGACGAGAATCTGAGATTAAAATTCCGTATGGGGTAATCAATCTTAAACTATAACTATTAACGGATTCAACACCTCTTAAATTTAAGCAACTGCTTCTAGTATCGGTGTTGCAACTGTGGATTGAGCTAGAAAGCGGTAAACACTGCTTTCCCACGGAACCTTTTACAAGTGACAAAATACGTCCATTCAAGTAGCATAGGACGTTAACCTCTCCGGAAATTGGATTAATCACGTCATTCTCACATAGCTGGCTGCGAGGGGGAAATTTTCGATCACCAGAGCTTAAAATCCTGGCAATAGGAATGCATGATTCCTCTGTGGTCACTAACTTAATTCGAGTTTGAGCCAGTGCCATTTGTGACAATATTACTAGAGATGCAATCGTTGCTTCTATTAAAATAATTAGATTTCGCATTTTAGTTAAGTATTGATTGTAAATTCTAAGTATTTTTACTCACAATAAAACTAGAGCTTGATCTAACGGGGCTATTTGTGTTTCTTTACATTCCTCGGGGCATCTTCCTACTCTTCTTGACCCATCTAGTTTTTCCAATACTGATAGTACTTCTAGCATTTTCTATGTAGGGTCTGCTGAAAAACTCCACTAAGTACAAGATTTCACAAGTTTGTAACGGTTATTAAGTGCCGTAAACCCCTCTCGGTAAGTCGTTCAATTCACCACGGATTTATGAAATGCAGTACTAAGCGAATCTAGATGCCACACAGTGCAAAAAATGGGAGCAACGGAAGCTATTTCTCCGACTCAACCCCAGATTTTCCCCCCAAGTGCACGCATTTTGGGCATCCATTTGTCATAATCTTGCACTTGTTTGGGCTAAAAACGATTGAAACCATTACCATAAATAGGTTTTATCCTTATTGAGCAAGCCCTATGTAACAAACGATTTTGAGCTTGAATATCGCTTAGGATATCTAACTTTCTTGCTTATGCCCTCTATCTTTAGGTATCCCCCGCCTACTCTCAATACGGTTCGGTTAAACAAAAATCCCAATTTTGGCGGATCTACAAACATTGATTATTACGTTCCATTGTTGAGAACAATGTCAATTATTAATCTTATCCGAACCGTATTGTGCCCACTCTCTACGCACGAGGGTGACTTTAGTCACCACGTCGCTTGCATTCAGGGCTGAAGCTGCTGAGTTTTCCGCTTAGAACCAATAAGTAAACTAAGCCGCTCCGTCACCAGAGCGACTTGTCTTCAAAACCGGACGTGAGATTTTTACCTCATCCGGCTCCTCAGTAATTTGGTACTTGTCCAAGTGCATACCTTCAACCAAAGTTATCTTTGGCTGTTTTGGTGTCGTGGCAGTGTCTGTGTAGAACCTGGAGGTTGTTGTATTCCTGCTTTCCTCCTTGACCGAGCCAATTTTAGATTTTAGATTTTAGATTTTGGATTAGAAATTGAAAATCTGAAATCTAAAAAGGTTTCAAGCTCTCAAATTTATTTGTAGGACTTTTCCATAATCTAAAATCCAAAATCCAAAATTGTACCAGTTATGATCCCAGCGTTTCCAACTAATCCGATTTGACCCAATCGGTAGGGGAAATCGGAAAGAGATTATCGATAACCTGACGCGTCGCGTTTCCAACTAATCCGATTTGACCCAATCGGTAGGGACCCGCGCTCTTCGGCAGGAAATTAGCGAGCGGAAAGCTGCAGCAAGTTTCCAACTAATCCGATTTGACCCAATCGGTAGGGAGTTCGTTCAGCAGCCCTTGTCCCGTAAGGATTTCAGACACCAAATCGACGCACCTCTGAAAAGAA